>Ga0123357_10007286_pt1 | contig 13648 bp, 9 predicted proteins | sample TergutEmb28metaG_FD_89873 | JGI IMG/M metagenome (GOLD analysis project Ga0123357, IMG submission 89873) | Embiratermes neotenicus P4 segment gut microbial communities from Petit-Saut dam, French Guiana - Emb289 P4 | ecosystem: Host-associated > Arthropoda: Insects > Digestive system > Gut ... | reverse complement strand
CGAAACATGTAGGAGGTATAGCAAATTTTAAACGAAGTCTTATGTTTTAAATTATTTTATGTAAATAAATATTTTAATAACATAAAACAGTGCAAGTAGTTGGACCATATTTACAATTACAAGTCCTAATTATATTTGCTTTCTGCGCTACTCTGAGATATTACGCAGCGCAGAATGGTAGTTTCTTACTGGCGTTTCAGAACAAACCATCAGCTCCTTCTTCAGAGGTCAAACAGTCCAAGATGGGACCAGCGGGTTGTTTCGAATTGTCGGTACGAAGCTACCTTTCGACGCTGTGTAAAAACGCGAAAGACATCAGCTCTCACTTAAGCGACGTCAGAAGCCTGCATTTATTTTTCATTATATTTCTCTAAACCAGGTTTCCCACCCAGCTGTGCCTCAAGAATTTCACGCGTGATGAAAATGTGCCTCCCGAATATCATACTGCATGGCCAGAACATGAAATAACATCTTCAATGCACGGCTACGATTGTCTGCAGCACATTCATGTTTAACAGTCGGATATTCAGAATGACTGCTGTTCCTCAGTTCATTCCTGACTGCGGAGTAACGTGTGAGTGTGAGTGTGTGTGTGAGAGGCGGAACTGGGGAGGGGGCTGCGGGGGGTGCGGGGGTTGCGGAGGAGTGGCAGAGTAATGGTTTTGTGTAATGGAAACTACACTACCCTGTCTGACAACGACAGGAATGGGGCACTGCAAGTACAGAACTTAACTTGGTTACTGCTTGCGCTGAAATAACTATTTTTACGTTTTGTTGACCCTGCATCCTAATCTAATGATAGTTTTTTTTACCAATTTGATGCACAAATTCTTTATTTTTAACACATTTATTACATTCCTCTACATGTTTCGAGCTTTATTGTCCTCCTGAAGATAAGCACAATAGTGCTCGAAACATGTAGAGGAATGTAATAAATGTATTAAAATAAAGAATTTGAACATCAAGTTTGTTAAAAAAGGACTATCATTAACCAACTAACTAACTAAACTTAACTGTTTAATTACCTCAGCAAATAATTCAAATACTTCTGTTTAGCAGAGTCTAACATTAGAAGCTATTTTTGATTCAGTTGGGCAAGAAATTCTACGCCTAACATGGAAAATGAAGTTTCGCTTTCTTATTAAAAAAGGTCCACAAACAGACCCTATCCTGAGCCACTTGAATCCAGTACACACATCTACGCGAACTGTTCCTTTAACAGACATTTTATATCATCTTCCCACCTACACTACGGTTTCCCGAACGGTTTCCTGTCTTCAGTCCGCCTAAACAAAATTCTGTCATATTTCATAATCCCTGCAATGCTTTCTACCATACCCCACTAATCTCTACCGTCAGTGAACGCAATTAAATCCACTGCTCATTCAGTTCGTCAAGCGTTCCTCAAAATCTTTAAATATTAATATCAGTGCATCAGCAGGCTCGAATAATCTAGAATACGGCACTCTGTATTTTGGCAACTAATTCTCCTGCCATAACGATCCTTCGAAACTTCCGAAATAACTCGCCGAACGGCAAAGCGTCTTATCCCAGGAGACTTTAATTTTCGGGAACACAGCTGCGAGAATCACAAATTTCATAAATAATGCACTTATTTTTAAAAAGTTCATGATTAATTTAGTTTCAGTTTTATTATACAAACACCGAACTGCACCACTGTATTTTCACCGCATTTTGTGATGTTATGAGGCACGAGGTGGCGCATTTGCTACAGACACTGCGCTACAAGTCGGAAAGTCGCGGGTTCTATTCCCTAGCGGTCGCGCTATGGCCCTGGTGTCGACTCAACCTCCAATTGAAATAAGTACCAGGAATATTTCCTGAGGGGTAAAGGAGGTCGGTGCGTAGGGCTGACAAACTTACCACCTTCACGTGCCGATTTTCTTGAATTCTGGTGGCATCAACCTCCTGGACATCCCATGGCCTGTGCAGGAATAGCTTTACCTTTCCCTTTACCTTTGTGGCGTTAGTGTTATCCACGTTTGCGATAAATATGGATTTTTTTCTTTACAGACTTTCATGAGGGTGGTGCTATTTTATTGTAATGAGCGATTAAATTTCTTATGTACCATATATTTATGGTTCCGGAAGACCGGATCTTCAAAATTATAGAAAGAAGTGTAATATTCTCCATAATAATAATATTATAGAACCGAAAATTTATTTAATTCTGTGGATAAATTCCGTGGATGGCCGAAATCTTATGGACCTCGCACTCTTACCAGGTTATGTGCGAGTAATTTGAAACTAAACACGTCCAAGCATATCAGTACACAAGTCTGTAGCCGAGTTTGTAATGATTCACAACAAATGAGAATAATTTCGTAACACTACTAATTTATTACACTCGACTACGTAGCGCGACAGTTCTTCTTCTTTAGGCGCTGAACCTCCTTTAATTGGAAGTTTTGGCCTTCTCAATGACGATCTTCCACTATGCTCTATCCTGGACACAGGTTATCTAATTTTTGATCTTCATTTGACCGAGGTCCTGTATGAAGTTTTCTTCCCATCTATGCTTGGGCCTTCCTCTTGGTCTCGTAGTTAAGGGGTTCTATTTAAATATTTACGTAGCGCGGCAGTTAAGTTTTTATTTTACAACGATTTTCAAGTTCCCAGCTGCTTCTTAAGATTTGGTCCAAAACATCACTTCAGGAAGCTTAACGTTAACAGGGATAGGAAGGAACTGAATAATCTGAATAATCAGGTACCAGTTTATGGTGATACAAATTCAGTGGGGAAAACAAAAACGTCCGCCTTTAAACAGTAAAGCAGAAATCCTCCTTTCAGACCAGCAGTACGCTTTTCACAAGAAAATATAATATAACCAAAATAAGGGAATTGTATGACACGAAACAGTAAGAAAATCGTAATAGAGGTGTAGAATTGTCTATGTGTAGAAAGTCATTTGCTTAGGTTTAAAATTCATTTACACCTACCTGAAAATAGCAGTAACAAATGGAAAGGAAATTCATAATACATTTGTGGGAAGAGTAAATTCTTAAAAAAGGGCTATTATTATTTATTTTGAAAACCTTTATGATTTCTTGTGCTTCCGACGGGGCAGAAATTCAGGGCATAAATTATGCAACCTGCCAGTTTCTTTGTGTGAATATAAGACAAGGTTTTTTCACTTAAATTTATCAACCAACGAATGCACATATAATTTCACATAAAACACATTTAAAACACTTTCAATCACTTTAAAACAATCCGACATGTTTCGATCTTGTCAGATCATCATCAGGGAGCTTTGTTCCTTGCTAAAGTTATATTACGCTATTAACAATTCAATTCTTATTTGTAAACGAGGTGTTGTGGCAGCATATCACGTACGACGCACACCTAGCCACTGCACCAAAACATATTCCCACACAACATGATATGCTGCCACAACACCTCGTTTGCAAATACGAATTGGATTGAGAATGTTGTAATATAACTTTAGCAAGGAACAGAGCTCCCTGATGATGATCTGACAAGATCGAAACATGTCGGAGTGTTTTAAATGTGTTTTATGTGAAATTATATGTGCATTCGTTGGTTGATACATTTAAGTGATTCTACGAAAATGCACGGTGCTGCAATAAGATTTACAAGGTCTTTTACTTGGAGGGAAGAATATGTATTACAGATTCTTCAAACGAATGTGCTCAAGAAAAATGCAGTCCCAAGTAGGACGCAAAACGTGAACACTTTATGATCTAAAATGATGAGAAACTCAACATTTATGCAGTCACATTTTATTATTATTATAGTGAAGTCCATAAAGGTAAAATGGGTTGGTCATGTGGCTGGAAAGAGGAAAAAAAAACGAATACATACTAATATTTGTAATAAACTTCATGGAAAATGTTCGTGGAATGTAATAGAAGAAAGAGATGGAAAGACTCTTAGGGAGGTAGACTGCGAGGTGAAAGATGGATGGCATTAGTTCAAGACCGTGTCGAGCGGTGAATTTTGTACGTGCGAGTGTTAGTGCCATGTATATTGTGTGCCTAAGATGAGTGCAATAAATGCAGGTTGTGTCTGGCTATGAATTTGTTGCAACTCGAGAACAGCAGGATGGATTTTGATTAAATTAGGTAGGTACGATATAAGACTAGAAGATGCTCCATCTCATACTTTTTAAATTCCTCAAAGAGTAGTGTCCCTGTAACGGAGGCAAAAAAAAGAGAGAGAATGTAACATAACGTAATATTCAGGCACCTTGGCCCAACCATTGTTGCAGTGGGAAAGCAATAAGTATTACATATTGTGCGTATGTGTTTGTAGCCTTAAGTATCCAGCGTGCAATGTGTATGTGCCATATAGTCATCTGTGGTCTGTACGGCTCTACAGAATTTTCCCAAATCTCATAACGGCACTTACTTTTTAAAAAAAAAATATTGAATGTAAAATGTGTGTATTAATTTTCTCCACATCTTTTGTCCGAAACGTTTGTCATTCTAAAAATAATTGCGCGAGATATGATAAAAATTTATTTTTCGCTTCATGTAAAGTGCCCGTTATTCTTGTTTGATTTTAATGAAACTTGAATTTAATCGACATATTTTCGAAAAATACTCAAATATAAAATTTCATGAAAATCTGCCCAGTGGAAGCCGCTTTGTTCCATGAGGACAGACGGACGGACAGACTGACAAACAAGGCCAAGCTAATACTCGTTTTTCTCAGTTTATCGAACGTGAATAAAACATGTGAGACTGGACCATCAGCAAAGCAATTACCAACTGAGGTTACCAATAGTAACTATAATAAGCAAGAGGAATGATGGATAAATAATAAAAACTATATTAGGAAGATTAAACGCAGATGCCCTAAGGACAGACACCATAACACCATACGAAGTACAACTATTAAGTAATGACAGACATCGCATTAGCGTTTTCTGCTTCGAGGAAGTTACGCCTATTTAGAATGGCAAACCGCAAAAGAACGCAAGTGAAGTTGTGGTAGTCTGCTATAAAATGAACATTTCTAAACTTGTTAAACCGTTCGACTTTCACAAAGTTTAGAAAAGTTTATAAAATTCACAAAATTGGCCTATTTCCAAATACCTATCAAGATGACGATTCGAGTCTTCCAGGAGGGAATGCGCTTGAATCTTTTACCCCACGACCCCGAGAAACTCAAATCTCTTATGTCAACATATAAGACTTAAAAGACCATGGAACGAACTAAGACTGCATTTGTTCCATCTTCGCCCAATTTCGCATATCAATCATGTTGGAATTGTTCACAAAAAAGAATGAATATATGCACACCAAGACGACATGTATTACAAGGGTATGTTGTTTAGACCGAGTTCCATCAATCCCACTTGTTCCAAAGTTATTGAAATCTGTAAAATGATGTGAAAGATGAAGCGCATAGAAGACACCACACACAGATGGGGCTTTGCACTGACGGTATTTGCTCATTTAGGTTATTGTGAAGAAAGAAAGCGAACAGGAGTACTCATTGTGATTTCAGGCTTCCTCCGCCACGTAAATGAAATCTGCACTCTTCTGGGATTTTACGCAGTGTACAGTGGTAAGTCCGTACCAACATTTCGGTACAACTTATCGGTCCCATCTTCAAGGGTCAAGAAGTCCTTGAAGATAGGACCGATAGGTTGTACCGAAACGTCGTTACGACATTCTCTTTCCACGGTACATTAATTCCCAGAAGATCGCAGATCTTGGGAGTACCGCTGTGTTACACACATAAATTAAGGCGTCTGTGACACAGTATTATGTCACGCATCTGTGGATACCATGGAGCCACTTTAAAACATCTTTAGATATAAATATAGGACATCAGAAATTAGGCGCAAAAGCATCCACAATCATCACAGTAGAAGAGTCGTCTTACCCTTGACGCTGATTACGGGTTCTAAGAGCCATCGACTTCTATTAGATCTGCCGACAAAATGTAAGGAACTGAAAACAATCACAGGGCTTACTTTGTAGAAGATATTTTGTTGCATTCTAGAAATCCCGATTTCGAAAACGGAAAAGATTCTCCAAAAATATTTCACTGTTTGTCCAAGTCGTGCAAAATATACGTTGTGACATAATTTTATACCAGAGTAGTTTCATCTATATAATATTTTCCGAATTAATTATGCCGTTTTTGAGTCGATAATCAAGCATCTACCAAACTGTTAACGCGTCGCTTTCTGAAGTTACGTAATTGAATTCGCTGCTTAGTTCAGAATCAGTTGATTTATTCACAGTTTATCTTACGGAATTAAAATTACACCGAAACTACCGCTGAAACTATATCAGATTTGATTCAAGAATTTATAAATTTTGATTTAAAAGAGGCCCTAATTCATAAGAGCCACAGATGTTTTAAATATTGTACTTATTAATCCAATGGAGCGGATTCATTCTGGAGATCCAAACATGTCCTCAGCTAGTTAAGAAATCCTCCAAATTTTTTGGAAACCGAAGGTTCATTATCGCGCCCACAAGAGCCCTTCTTACCCTGAGCTAAATGAATCACCTCGAAACTCTTCGATCCTGCTTAAAGATCCACTTTAATATCGTCTTTCCATCAATACCTAGATCTTTCACGCGGTCTCTTTTCTTCACGTTTTCCAACCAGAAGCCTGTACAGACAAATTTACCTCCCTGGCGTGCCACATACCTCCCAATCCTATCCTTCATTTTATCACACCAATAATAATTTAGAGAGGAGTGCAACTCAAGAAGCGCGTCAATACCAATTTTTCCAACCTTTCATTACTTTCTCGCTTTAAATATTTTACAGTTTATATGAAAACACAAGACTTTAATTTATCTCAAACTATGTCCTGAAATAACTAGAATTCCGCCATGCTTACACCACAGATGCATTCCTTTGTGTTCATTCCGCTCCCGGAGGCTGGTGGCGATCGATTAAGACAACATCCAGATTCCATATTGACAACCCAACTGCTTTCTCTTTCTCTCAGCGTGCTATGAACAAAGTGGACAATCTGGATTTTGCGGGCACAATACTGACTTAAACACCACGATAAATCTCTGGTCGTAAGAAAGAATACTTCCAGCACTACGTATGTATGCATGTATGCAAAATTCAGAATCACATAAGTTTCTAGTATTATGTATACAAAAGTCAGCCTTATGTATATTTCCAGCACTATGTATACAAAAGTCAGCTTCACATAAATTTCCAGCATTATGTACACAAACCTCACTCTCGTGTATACTTCTAGCATTCTGGAAACAAAAGTCAGCTTCACATAAGTTTCCAGCATTCTGAATACAAAAGTCAGCTTCACATAAATTTCCAGCATTATGTATACAAAACTCACTCTCGTGTATACATCTAGCATTCTGGAAAAAAGTCAGCTTCACATAAGTTTCCAGTATTCTGGATACGAAAGTCAGCTTCACATAAGTTTCCAGCATTCTGGATACGAAAGTCAGCTTCACATAAGTTTCCAGCATTCTGGATACGAAAGTCAGCTTCACATAAGTTTCCAGCACTATGTATACAAAACTCACCCTCATGTATACATCTAGCATTCTGGAAACAAAAGTCAGCTTCACATAATTTTCCAGCATTCTGGATACAAAATCAGCCTCATACGTTCTTCCAGCACTATGTATACAAAGGTAAGCTTCACGTAGACAGGAAATATAGCACAAGATCTGAATTTGTAGTAGACATCCCCACGAATAATGTTTGTAACAGAAATGCCCAAAAGATGGCTCCGAAGAAATTCGACACACTAAAAGTTTTAAATCCGAGCAGGAAATTAAAATACGGGGCAGACGTGGAGACAAATAAATGAGCAATTCAGAATAATTTCATAACGTAAATGACGACAGCTCACGAATTTTAGACTGGCTTCCCACCTCAGAGATACGGAAGTGTTCTGTGACCTACTTTTGCTGGTTACTGGGTACTTCAGTTTCCTGCACAAATCATCATTCAGCACACCACAACCACCCCCCCCCTCCCCTCCCTATTCATGCCATGGTTCATCATATTTCACTCTTTAAAAATAGATATGGATTGTGCAAACGCTTGCAAAACTCCACAGAAATAAACCAATTTTATGCACACTTTTTGCTTAGAGCACGTTTAAAATATTTCCTAATGCTGATGTGTCTGTACACATGTATGTAAGTTATAGGAATAGAGTAGTAAATGCAAACGGGTTTTATTCCCAAGTTATCCGACTATGTGGAACACAGCCATTTTAGTTAATCAAGAAATTTCCTAAATTAGAAGGAGCCTGAAATTTCATTGCCGTTATCACAAAATCCGTCACTTATATTGTCAAGAGCCAGATTAATGTACTCTAGTCCACGCCCTCTCATCTTATTTATTTAAACCCCATTTACTATAATCCACCGATCTATGCCTAGGTCTTCCAAGTATTTTCTTTCCTTCAGGTTTACCCCATCAAAACCACGTGTTTTTTCTTGCTTTGATCAAGCTGATAGTATTGGGTGAGGAGACCAAATCATGAATCTCATCATCATGCAGATTTCTTCAGTCTCCTCTTACTTTTTCCCTCTTCGGCCCAAATACCTTCCTCAGCACAGCATTCCAGATCAACCAGGGCCTATTTCCTTCCCCAGTCCATGTTCCACGACTATGTAAAAACAGGGAAAATTATAGTTCTGTACATTTAATTAAGGGGCACGCGGGGGTGCTACAAGCCGGAAGGTCGCAGGTTCGATTCCGGATGGTGTCATAGGAATTTTTCATTGACATATTACTTCTAGCCGTGCTATGGTCCTGGGTTCGACCCAGCCTCTAACAGAAATGGGTATCAAGAATATTTCTTGGGAGTAACGGCGACCGATTCGTCTGGCTGACAATCTGAAGACCTACATTCACCAACTGTCCTAAAATCTGGGAGCTTTAGCTTTCTAAAGCCCTGGGCCTGTGCAGATTTGTAAAGAGATTGCATTACCTTTTGTTTTTAAAGCAGCAATACGGAAAACAAAATACTCTGGTCCGAACGGCAGCAGACATTCCCCGAATTTAATCTTTCCTTAATTTCTTCATGCATGCAGTATTGAACAAATAGCGATGGCGCCAAATATTTACATTTTTGTAACATTTTCAAAGAATTTATTACCTATACTTATATTGTGGTTTCGCAGCGCGTCTTGTTAATAATACAGGAAAGTATCTAGCTCCAGACCAAACTCCTTACTAGCGATTATTCAAATTTCTCTACTTTTCCTTACGTCACGCATGTTTACGGACTGCAAGTTAATGTCATAAACCCAGCCCACAAGCCGATGTGTCCGATACCCTTCCCTACGGAACTATATCAAAAATCTTATAAGGAACATCGTGAGAGAGTGGGAAACTTCACTGACTCCCAATCTCGTAGCTGAATACATCTTTGCTTGTGGCCCCGTTTACAATCTAGGAGAGAACCAAATTGCAGTACTTAACACGCAAGTTGAGTAAAGAGAGACCAACTTGATGTCACTTGCTTTATTATTTCTTTATTTAGTGCTCAACATGTTTCAAATGTTAATATATCTATCCTCATGAGCTTGCGACTTATTTGTTGAGTTATTTCATGGGTTATATTGCTCTGGTTCGATGTGTATTGGTGTTACGTTGTGGTTTGGCTGGGGTGGTGTGGTGTGGTATTCCATGAAATAACTCAACAAATAAGTCGCAAGCTCCTGAGGATGGATGTATTAACATCCGAAACATGTTGAGCATTAAATAAAGAAATAATAAAGCAAGTGTCATCAAGTTGGTCTCTCTTCACTCAACTCTCAAGATGATGCACGGTCCAATAAACATAAGATTAACACGCAAGCTTCTGATAACTTTCAGAGTTGTTCTTAACGTGGCAATGATGGGAAGAATTCTAATAATTCAACCAAAAATCAAATCCTGACCATGCCCTTAGACACAGACATCATATCTGTAAACGTTAAAACTTCGTTTTACTATATGGACTACTTACTTACTTACTTACTTACTTACTCCATGGAGCAGAGTCCTTCTTGAAAGTTAACTGGTTCTGCAGCTAGTCAAGAAATTCCCCGCATTTTATGGAACCCGAAAGTTCATCACCGTATTCACAAGTGCCCGCCATCTGTCCCTATCCTGTGCCAACTCCATCCAGTCTCCACCCCCTCCCACTTCCCGAAGACCCATCTTAATATTATCATCCCATCTATGTCTGGGTCTCCCCAATGGTCTCTTTCCCTCAGGTTTCCCCGCTAAAACCCTGTGCACACCTCTCCTCTGCCCCATACGCGCCACATGCCACGCCCATCTCATTCTTCTCGATTTAACCACCCGCACAATATTGGGTAAGGAGTAAAGATCCCTAAGCTCCTCATTATATAATTTTATCCATTCCCCTGTAACCTCGTCCCTCTTAGGCTACTATATGGACTACACATACATTAAAAAATCTTGATTATTGTGTATATTCTTCATCTGGGGTTAAAAAAATTGAAGTAGGTGTAGTATATTGAAGGTTTTGTTCACATCATTCACCTATTAGTGTGTTAATGACGCGTATTTTAGATTAATCTTGTAAAACTACAGGATTACACTGAATAGCACACAGTATAGCCCTTTTACTGTCTTTCGAAAATATTTGTTTCATATACTAACAATGAAACCATTTTATATCGAATCGGTGGACAAAACAATGGCAGATTTACCGTCCTAAATTTATATGTTCAGAACGGACGAGGACATGCTAGCCTGTTTTCTGTGTGAGTTGCCAATTCTTTTTCAACTTCATCTAACCTCAGGAGAGAAAAAAAGTGTTGAGGGCAATACGTTAAGTTAAGGGAAGAGAAACTGGATCAAGGAAAACTACATAATTAGCAGCTTCAAAAACTTTTCATTTTATCTTACATTGTTAAGGTGATAACACATGAAGAATGAGACTCTTACGTTCTTATCTAAACAATACTACCTTTCTCCTCAAGCCTAGAACCAATGAGAGGAGTGTTAGTTCTGGATAGCATAAAATTACAGAACCAAGTAAAAGGTCAGAAATTTTGTTTAAATGCAGGATCAACAATGGATTTGCATGATTTCAAGCTTCCGCAGCGAAGTAGATGAAATCTGCCCTCTTCTGGAATATTACGAAACGTATAGTGGTAAATGTTTACCGACATTTTTTCCTAAGCTTGTTTTTTTTTTTTTTTTGGATTTTTTGAAGGGACTGATTGGTTGTCCCGAAATAATTCTGTCTTTTTCTCCTGGATTCTTGACGCTTGAAAATGGGACCAACGTAGGTTGTCCCGAAACGTCAGCAAGGAATTATCACTACATGCTGCGTAATATCCGACAAGAGCGCAGGTTTCAACAATGCGTTTATACAAGATACATGAAACAGAGCTTTAAGCACTGAAGGCATAGTTTTTTCAATAAACACCCAGCCCTTGTTTTACCTTAGTTGCAAGCCTGAAAATGTTGGCGTAAATCTTTAAGGCGTAAATAAAAAAAATGATAGTCCCGCCGAAAATAAGGGGTTAGCGTAAAACAAAACATGCAGCCAAAGAGCGTTAAACCAAAAATGAGAGAGCGCAAATTAAGAAGTGATATAATTGACAAAAGCCGTTAAAGCAATAAGGCGTAAAACAAAAGCTGGGTGTAACAGATTACGTGGGAACGAGGTGTGTAGTAAACTCTGTGATACGATAGACGTTGTCCAGTATATTCAGAGACAGTAAAAACTTCAAAGAGCTAATACGTAATCTCGACTTGGAACCATCACTACATCCAAGAAAAAAGTATTTTTCTTATCGCCGGGGTAGAGAAATAAAGACTTTCAGGGGCCTGTTTTATCAGTACCGAATGGTAGATCAATGGATAAGGAGTAGTGATAAAATGATATCTTAGAGGAGAAAAATAAAGTATTTGAAAAAAAAACCGGTCAGAATAACACGTTGTCTACCACAAATCCAACATGAACTGCTGTATAAAAAGAACTGTAACGTGAAGCCTAATATTATAAAATGGATTAATCTGGAGAACTTCATGGTGAGTGGTCTAAGTTGGGAAGAAAATCATAAATATTAAGAAGCGTGACACATACAATCCTTAATGTCCCCTCAGGTGGTACTGCTCGCTCAGTCTCACCAAAATTGTGGCTTAACTCCGTCGTCCCATGGTTCTTAAATTAAGTCGTAAACTGCGTCGTAACGAGAATGAGTAGTGACAAGCAAAGAAAAGTTTCGAAGCTGGCCAAATGGGACCCTTGCTTAAAGGAAAGAAAAACTGAATTACCTCCTGTAAGTCTTAAGATTGCAGCACGAAAGGCTACTTCAATAAAGGACCTTTTACAAATCCGTTTTAAAAACTGGACCTTTAGAATTAGAAAGAAGCTACTACAGGATGTCACTGCCACTTCCTTAACAATTTTTAGTCTACATTTACTGAAATACGTATATTTGATTGTTTTATTCATTACTCAGTATGAACTGGTCTTTGATTTGAGTTATTAACAGAGCTTGAGAATGTCTGAGAGCAAACCGTCGAAGAGACTGTGCAGACAATGAAGAAGTAAAAGAAAGGGCGTACTTTTAAAAGTCACAAAGAAAATTTCGTGTTTTTATTTGTAATGTAAAATTTATTCTGATTAACATAGAAAGGTATAATAAACGGTATACCCAGATGTGACAATACACATGGCACACTGACTGAAAGCTTCATGGACTGCGACCAAGGCGGAAAGTACCACAGGTATAGTAGGATACGAAATATTCTTGAGAATAGTGAGTGAATTGAATTTGCTTAGAATGGCTTCCGATGGGCGGTCTTTATGTTGACGCTGATAAATTGCAAGGTGCGCACCTTAACGACACGGGATTTTTCGAGAAGTGAAAAATTATCGAGCGCCCTGGAAGACAGTCTTCTTGGAAGTGAGCTTGACCAGCTCTTCAAAGAGTTCCAAGCTTGATGTCTGAGATAAATTGACATATTTTCTCCAAATGAAAGTCACTTTCTCGGAAGGACAAGCAACAAAGCCTGAGATGAAAGTAACATGGGATATTCAGTGGCGTCAGCCAAAAGAACTCTTTCACCAAAACTGCGATGAAGAGATACGGAATAGTAGAACTCCAGAAAACGTTCACTGCTAATACGACTTGATATTTACACAGTGCCTGCCTTTATATGGAGTAAACACGCACAGAAAGCTTTGGAGACATGTATGGACCGTAGGACACAGTGTAAATGTAACGACTTGGAACTTGACAGCAACGACCCAGCATGGAATCCGAGGTACAAACTTAATTGACTGCAAAATGTGGTTTTAAGAATAAATCTTATTGTAGCACCGTGCATTTTCGTAGAATCACTTCGATTTCTGAACCAACGAATGCACATATAATTTCACATAAAACACTTTTAAAACACTTTAAAACACTTTAAAACAATGCGACATGTTTCGATCTTGTCAGATCATCATCAGGGAGCTTTGTTCCCTGCTAAAGTTATATTACAGCATTCGCAATTCAATTCGCATTTGCAAACGAGGTGCTGTGGCAGCATATCATGTTGTGTGGGAATGTGTGTGGAGCAGTGGCTAGGTGTGCGTCGTACGACGTACACCTAGCCACTGCTCCATAACACAACATGATATGCTGCCACAACACCTCGTTTGCAAATACGAATT
>Ga0123357_10007285_pt1 | contig 13648 bp, 7 predicted proteins | sample TergutEmb28metaG_FD_89873 | JGI IMG/M metagenome (GOLD analysis project Ga0123357, IMG submission 89873) | Embiratermes neotenicus P4 segment gut microbial communities from Petit-Saut dam, French Guiana - Emb289 P4 | ecosystem: Host-associated > Arthropoda: Insects > Digestive system > Gut ... | reverse complement strand
TTTTTTCGGCGCGATCCAAATGATTTCCTGTCGCGATTGGTGACCATGGACGAAACCTGGTTATATCACTATGACCCGGAGACAAAGCAACAGGAAATAGATTGGCGGCACAGCGGCTCACCCCGCCCCAAAAATTTCGAGTGCAAAAATCCGCTGGAAAAGTTTTGGCCTCGATTTTTTTGGGATCAAGACGGCATCCTCCTCATTGATTATCTTCCAAAGGGCCAAACTAACAACGCGGAGTATTACTTATCTCTGCTCATGCAATTTAAGGACAGTTTGAAGGAAAAACGCCGCGGGCTGGTCACCAAGGGGGTCTTGTTCTTGCACGACAGTGCCCCGGCACACCGGGCACTTGCAACGTAGAAGAAACTGGCCTACCTGGGCTTTCAGTGGCTTGATCACCCACCCTATTCTCCGGATCTTGTCCCGTCGGACTAACACCTGTTCCCTGGACTGAAAAAACAATTGAAAGGTTGCCATTTTTCGTCCGACGCAGAGGCCATTGCTGCCGCGGAGACCTGGTTGGACGGACAACCATCTGATTTTTGTTGAGTGGGTTGCAAACGTTAGAGCAACGGGCTAAGAAGTGAATTGAGCTTCGTGGGGAGTGTGTTGAATAAATCCCGAGTTTGGTCGCTGTAGCTTGTTTCCTTCCTGGTCGTGCTAAGGACTTATCAGCACCCTATCGTATGCTGCGTAAAATCCCAAAGAACGCAGTTTCCATTCACATGGCGGCGGAAGATGGATCTTGATGGCAGGCGTCGTGTGCCGCACCTACGTCACTCTGGTGAGTCACGCGAGCTATCAGTGACTCATTGACGTCGCTGTCGTGACCTGCTGTCACGGTGCGTTATTATTATTATCATCATCATCATCATCCTGCAATATGCTAAAATGATTGACACGTCTGATTCAAATTGCAGCGTTACGTTACGCCAGTAATATTGTCTCTGACGTAGAAATACGCTGTGAACTGGTACAGTTAACTGCAAAGGCAACACGCAGTTGGATACAGTTGGGGAAACGCGTCAGAGCGAAAGTTTTTAGGGCAGATTGTTGACAGAATGTTTGTTGGAATGTTGTTCGCAGCACGCCAGTTCTGCGGACAGCAGTGACGTGTGTGTTCAGGGACCTGATCTTCATCACCAGGTGTCATTTAATACTTCCGTCGAATACTCATCTGAAGTGCGAATAATAGTCTAAAAGTTGGCTAATGTCGGTTAGTGAGGTCCGAGAGAAAACAGTGGTCAGGTGTTTCACATAGCTGCAGGAGAGGAAACTGTATAACTGTATAAACAGTTGTTGAAATTTGATGTTGTTGGAACAACATAGTCAGGTACTCTTTAGCGTCTTTTCGTGGAAATGCATGTTATGAATGTAAATTTGCATGACTGAGATGTGAAGTACTGCAGCAGATTCATCGAGCAGAAAATTCATGGCTCTACACAGATTACATGGTGAAGGCTACATTCGTTTGTATAGAAGACGGCTAATAAGTAGTGGATATCAACCCATTAACTGTCTGCAAAAGTAATCTGCCGTATAGACAGTGGGTTTGTGAAATTTAATGTCACTGAATGGCAGGCGAGTTCGCAAAATTGCGAAAAGCGACTGTTAGCTTCTTCATGTCTGTCTGTCTGTCCGCATGGAACAACTCAGCTCTCACTGGACGGATTTTCATGAAGTTTTATAATCGAGCATTTCTCGAAAATCTGCATAGAAAATTCAGGTTTAATTAAAATCTGACAATAATGACGGGTTCTTTTTTTGAAGCTCAATATTACATTTTTAATCGTATCTCGCTCAGTTTTTCTTAAAAAGAGAAATGTAAGGAAAATCATAACACATAGTTTATGTTAATTTTTTTTTCTAAAATGGTGCCTTTTATCAGATAATGTGGAAAAGAATTGTAGAGCCGGGCAGGTCAAATGTGACAACATAGCGCATGCACATTGCGTGCTGGATACGAAGGCTTACAAACATGCACTCAGAATAGGTGATCCTGATGGCACGAACGCGCCTCAGTGTTTCGTTATAGGTACTTTGCGTGTCTTGTTCAATCTTGCGATGGCAGAGTATCACAGGATGTAGCAACAGGGTGTGAGGACTCAGGAACTGCATTTCGAACCAGCCGTGTGAGTAATCCGTTCTGATTGTGCGCTCGCTGTCACAATTTAAAGTAATTATCATTCAGAGGCTGATGTGTTTCAGTCGCAGTCACATCTGTGTACAGGTGTTTCTGCTCACAAGTTGAAACCTTTGCCTTTGCCTTAGATAATATAGTGGGAATGTGAATAGTGTGAGGTGATTGGGACTTTGTGATAAGGTTGTGTGTCCTCTGAAGAGAGGTCAGGACTGTCCACAGCTGCAGGCAGTAGGAACCAACCAACCATCCAACCATCCAACCAATCACCCATTCAACCAACCAACCACTTTGTCCTGTCAGAAAGATTTTTGCAGGGTTTAATAGCGACCTTATCACCGAATGGTAGGCAAACTCTCGACATGATTTCTTGGAAATGACAAAGTTTAGCTTAGAATGCCGTGCCTTGGTCAGTGCGGTATCGAAACTGTTGGCTACGACAAGGAGAATTGTTCTGGCCAAAGTTCTTTGACTCTTGCAGCGCTACCGGCCAGCTGCAGTGTGTGGCAGCGTGACGACTCGATTGGTCGGGGAGCGTACCGCGGTGCTGCTCCGCAGAGGTGGGAAGAACGGACGGAGGACTTTGGGTCGTGACAAAAACATGAAAAAGAATTGGAATGGGGTGGAGAAAGTGCGTAGCAGCACTTGAGTTGTTTGTTTGTAATGCAAATTCCGCCGTGACATAAAAGGGCGAAGAAACAAGATTCATGGGGCATTGTGTACCTCAGGTGCTATGCTTCATATGATAACCATCAAGTGCACTTGTTGGTGATACCTTCTGCTTTAACACTACCACATGTTCCGGCACAACAGATCACTGTCAAGGAGACACGCCTGTTGTAGTGGGAGTAATAATGGCTTTGATTCCGTGCAAAGGCAAGACGTTTTGCACCCTTATTTGGTTCCTTCTTTACTCGTAGATTGCAAGTGCAGGACACACCGGATTCTATTGTAATGTACGTGATGTTAGTATTGAGGTAATTCTACTTTATCATTTTCAGTTACTCGCCACTTGCATATAGGAGATATGTTGTGGGTGAAACAGAGTTGAAATTGGCTGTGCCACTGACTGTCACTGCTGTACGTTTGTTTACCGGAGTTCCATGTGCGCTGCAGACACAATTTGTTGATGCTAACTGGACATCATTGCCTGCAGAACGCTTGGGTGGTTGACTGTGATGCCCTCTGACCTGTGTGTGGTTCACCACAGTAACCATGCATACAATTCCGACCAGCCGTTTGTAGAACAGTTTTGTTATACAGAAGTCGTTCCAGCTACATAATTATTCATTGTCTGTCTGTCTGTCGCCTTCAGAAGGAATGTCCACTGCTCCAGAAGCTTACGTGACGTCCAGCGATACGGTTGTGTGTCACGACCGCTGGAATAGAACAGGTCGTTGCAGCGATCATGCAGCTGAAGGCTGTAACAGTGCGCTGTTTGAGGGTCGCAGTGAATCGGTTTGTGCTGGAACAGCCTCAGTGGCACTGGTCCGAGTTCTGCTAACTAAAACGAAGGAATTTTCTGTTTTCGCTGATCCTCTACCCTCTGTTATGTCCTCTTGGACGACAAACGCGTTTTGCTGCTTTGTTCAAATCTAACGTCTGTTTGTTGTAATATTCCGTGACTTCGCTCATTGCACTGCGTAGACTCATCGGGTTTGGCTTGTTGCACTTCTGGTTCCAGCCGCACACGTGGTTTATCATTTTGTTGAATTAGTCAGTGAATTGGCTGCACACTGAGTGACGGCAGTTGGACTCACAGCAAAGGCAGGGGTTTTGCTGTTTACGCATGCGCAGAATGCCGCTGAGCTTACACACCCTCATGTATCAGGATTAAATGGTCTGATTATGCAGGTGCATTCAGCGACAAAATGAAGAAGAGGAGGAGTCTACCTCCACTCCTACTTACTTCCATGACATATTTCCGTCATTGGTACATAGTCGTCTGTTGTGGTACTGCATCATAGCCTTTTATCCACACAGTTACCTGCTGGCTTTTTGCTTGTGACACCGTGCAGTCTGTTAGACGTGTGCTGACATGGCCTAGGATTCAATTACCACCGTCATCACGATGCATGAATAAATACCCTGGTGATGGAGGCAGTAAGATCCTTCGAAACATCGGCACACATGACGTACTACACGGCATCACAATCCAGGAGACACCCTGCCGTCAAAACCGCGGATCTTAATCAGTCTTAATGAAGTTCCAATCCCAATTGTGCATCTTAAGTGGTTTCTTATTCTCTTTTCGATTCTCCGTTCCGTGATAAAACCAGCGCTTCAGCAGGGCTTGCTGTACCAGTAGAGACGGGGGCAGGCGTGTGTGGGCTGGCAGCAGAACAGAACAGAAGTGAGGTGACGTGAGCAAAACACTAGGTATTGTGTCCTGCTGGGATGTGGCCAAACGTCGATTGGTGTTTTGTATCTGACACACACTGTGTCATTTCATGTGACGTTGCGAAAGTGTCGTCTGGTCTTCGGTGTGATGAAATGTGCAGCGTGAACGGTGCATATGAATTGCGCTGTGCTGTGTCAGTTGCAGTTCTGCATAATAAGTAAAGCCAGTTATATCGACAATTTAAACCTAGCCGTGTATTATCATTCTGATAAATCGGTTTACCACACAGTCAACCAATTTGATTTCTTTTTCTAACATTTGCTAAGACACTGCAAGCAACGGTGCAAGTCCCAGAACCTTAAGACACTGCAAGCAAGGGTGCAAGTCCCAGAACCTTAAGTTCCGACACAGCGTGAACCAGAATCCTGCCTGTGGTTGTGCAGTTCGCTTTATTTAACATCCCCGAAATGTCTTGCCCAAAGATCCGTTTCAGTATGATCCTGCCGTGTTCTTATTGAGTTGACTGAATTGATTGATTGCAATTAAATGTTTGTAGTGGACGACCACGATTGATTGAAACTGTAGAATTTAGTGAATTTTGTTTAACAAATTCGAAAAGCAGAAGGTTATTCTGCGTAGACATTAAGGACATTGTGTTTCCGATGAAGTATTTATAATCCTAAATACCAGAAACAATGCAGCCATTAACTAATACGTGTGCATGGTTGCGGTTGGCTCTTTGAATGTACCGTGCTGTTGAGTTGCCTTTGTTGCAGCAGTTCATGGTCTACTAAGTACATGCAATTGACTTTTCATGTTTAATTACATTTGGGCGTCATTGGTATAACATTATAGCATTATATTTGCTTCATGCAACTTTTTCTTGTTTTCTACCCAAAGTTATGATATTTAATACACCCCTTGTCTGGGCACACGTTTATGAATTGCTGGTCAGCGTTCGGTCGTTAAGAATGCTTCATTATGTTTCAAATTAATTAATGCTAACTGGAATTGACTTCCTCGTGTTTCGAATGTGCAGCCAGCTGTAAATTTTGTGAGTGTGTGAGTGTCTAACAGAATATTTGTCGTCTCAAATACTCTGATTGGTGGGTCATGTAGTGTAATTCCCGATGTCGATAGGACAGAGAGCATCTGCAGCGTCGTGCAGACTGTGGTGGTGCTGTTCGTGGATTCGGTTGTGTTTCATAATTAGGTTTAATACGTTCAGCTGTAAACACCAGGAAGCAGATGAAACCGTTCGGTTTTTATCGGTAGAACTGGACATTGCTGTCTTAAGAAATACATCAGTGTGCATTGTACAGCCCTGTCCATTAATTTTATTAATGATTTGTGCCACATTTGGTGGGGAGCGCGAATCGAGCGAATGCGGGTAAAAACGTGGGTTCACTTCTGCCAATTTTAAGGCGTCATGGCAGTTAGAATGTCAGACTTACCGGAAATGTAGGTTTTGAGTGACAAAAACTCAGAATATCGCTGGTGTCGCTGGAAGGTATTTTTAGCCACCTCGCATTCACTAGCCCATTGAACTCCATGTTAATAATTAATTTGCAAAATGTGTGGTATAGGTGTCTGCGAAACAGATCAATGTGTGGGCTGGTGTGTCCATTGATGTACGGTACGGGTAGGTGTGCAGCAGTGAATGCACAGTGAACTTAATGAGCCGTTCCGGTGTGGAACAATGTGCGAGTAACAACAAAGCACATCAGTCAAACAAAACTCTGTTTAATGAACGGCACTCTACACTGCTACATGTTTCGATTTCCAAGGTATCAGTATCAACATTTCAGGCACCCCCAATCTGCAAGTTCTTTCACTAGTCTTTAGGGAGGTCTCACTCATCTTTTAGAGCAACACTACAGGCTGTTCGTTATTCTGTAGCTCGTGCAATCTGGATAACAATTTCTATTAAAAGCCAAGTTATCTGGGCACGACAAATCCTGAATTAGTGGAATACATCAACTTATTGTCCAGGTTGCCTTATGAAATACGCGGGACAAACTGGCAGATCTTTTTACCAGAGGCATGAGGAACAGTACAGGGACTTAAAACAGGGAATAAACAGTCTAATTGCGCCAAGAACTTACTAGATAATAATCACTCGGTGGGACGAATTGAAGATATTTTCGGCGTTCTCTGTGTAACCAAAAAGAAGGGACACACAAACACTTTAACAACGTGTCCTTTTGAGGTTAAAGTAAAAAAAAAATGAATGCAAGAAGGTTTGTTATGAAAAATATTTTATTCCGTGTGATTTAGTCGGGTGATGTCACTCGGAAACGTTGTGCTGAGTCACCTTGTGCGTGAGACAAGCCTGTGGCCAGTATTCAGGTACCTGCCTTGGCAACAACACCACGCAAGCATGAACACAGAATACAGACTGTAAGTAGAGTAACTTTTAATTTTGCTTGAGATATACTTTGTTCAAGGCTTTCAGGAATTGCCACCTGTTTAACATTTCGTTTTGTTCCGCTTGCATGAACTGGACCACTGGACCACTCACAACAATCAACGTACTGCTTTCAATAACAATTGTTATCTAGGCACAACAACAAGAAAAATAACCTCGCATAAAATTATATTACACGTGCCACAGACTGGTGAAAAGCCTGTAACTTTTTTAAATAAAATTAGTCGGCCGTCAGTAGAGTATAGTGCGGAGAATTGTAGAACTGGCGGCGTGCTTTAAAGGTTCTGTCTGGATTGCCTGATGGCGTAAATAAAAAAGCCGTAAATCAAAGATGATATTTCCGTCCGAAATAAGAGGTTAGTACAATACAACGCAGCCAGCCAAGGGCGTTAAACCGAAGATTATTGGGCGTAAATTAAGAAGTGTAAAGTGTAAACCGTAGAACATTGGCTGGGTGCAGTTCAATAATGCACCGTAGTCAACTGTGCATTAAAATCGCTGGTGGACACTTCGAACACTTTCGTAATACATTTTGCGTATTAAGTGACACTTGCTTTCGATTTACATTGCACTAATTGTGAAATTCGCCATTTCTTGTCTCCAAACCGCCATGAATCCTTGATCTTGTTTTCACATTGGATCAATATTAATGGGATTTCCTTCCCACTTTAAGTCAATTTCTTCCAACGAAGTTCAGCAGACCCCATGAATGACATTTTGTTATCCACACGAAGTGGGAAATTGAAAGGTGTTTAGAAATATACTTCACTAGAAGAAATCTCATACTCCGTGTCTATTCATATGAGGTGCGTGATCACACCTTTCGATTGTGGTGTTGGCTATTGGTGTGTTTTCCGTTAGTAGTTAAATAGTTAGCTGAGCGGTTTCTTGTGGCAGGTCAGAACAGTGTCAGTACAACATTGGTTGCCTACGTAGAACGAAGGCTCCCGCGGTGTCTGCCGATATTTCAGCTCCACCTGTTCATGATGGAGTGCTTTAAACGAATCCTTACCTGCCACCTGCCACCTGTTTGACAGAATGTCGTTCGTATTGTTTGAAAATGCTGGTCAGCCTTTTTGTTACAGGAAGTGTGTCTGGTACCGCCGTATGTTCTGCCTCCCATCTGACCCGTCTCTCTCTCGCTCTCTCTCTCTCTCTCTCTCTCTCTTTTCCGCCCGTTTCACCCGTTTGCCTTCCCCTGCATCTTTCTCCAGATACTTTTCCATGCTTCGCGTTGCACTTCTTAGCTGCTCTGCCTCTTCCTCCTCCATCTGTTTTCTTTAGCCGCTCCTCCCTTATTTCCCCCTCACAGCTTTATTTTCCTTCCTCTCATCTGCTCCATTTTCTTTCTATTCTATAATTTTCCTTATCTCCATTTTCTCTGCCTCTTCTTTCTACTTTTTAACCAAATTTCATAAAGTCAGTAAGTTGCCGTGTGGCATTCATTGCCTGTGCCTGTCCACATTTCAAGCTCGGAACCAACTGACAGATTTTCACGAAACTTAGTGTGAATGTGTTAATTGGGCTCCGTTCCTAATGCCATAACTTTATAATCTACTGTATCAGCAATCAGAACATGGCGGACGCGCGCAATGTTAAGTGGGAGCGCCACTTAATTTATGATTCGGAAGTTGTGTAAGGCAATAAGTGTACAAGTGTGTGAACTGTGTTACTGTTTGCAATACCTAGCTATTTCCTGCATTCATGAAATTGTGCAGGTAAACTGCTGAATGATGGACAGCTGATTATTCCATAGGTTAAAGGAACCACTCCAGTTTTAGCACAGAACTGAGGGACCGTGCAACACGTAGCTGGCTGTTTATAGACGGATCCGAGTGCCGGTAAAGATGCGGTCTGCACTCTAACGGCATGTTTCTTACAGTACAGACCGACTGGCGTTAGGGCGTGCAGCGACGAACCATTGAACACTGCACCTCGTCCGTCCTATCGTAGCTGAAGTGTAGACTTGCAACATGGCAAGGGGAGCGCTTCAGAAAGTAACTGGTTACTGCGTACAGTAACATTCGTGCCACAGTTAAAGCGCAGGCCTTTAGTCCCCACGATCGATGTACCTATTCATAAAATACCGATCCGATCCGACGACATTTATAACCTATCTTTAAGTACCGTAAGCTAAGGTGACCTGACCTACCTAACTTAGCGTGCCGAACTTAACCTACCCTAACCTCATCCTCGGGTAAGGTTATTTCAGGTTAAGTTGACTTAACACAGGTTCGTTTAGGTTAGGTAATTGTATGACGTAACTAGTGAAAGTGAGGTTGAATGGTTGGGGTTGGGACGTTTTTCTGTCAACTGGTTAACATGCTTGATCGTTCGAATCTCTAAGTGCAGTCCGTTCGCTGTTGTACAGTACCTGGTTTTGTAAAGTAAGCGTTCAACCTTGAACAGACCACGAAGGCCCAGAGGGGGGTAGATGTATAGCTCTACTGTTTCTTTAACCTCGGCGCTAGATGGGGTCGATGGTGAACGCCAAGACAGCTGCGGAAAATCTCGCCTCCCACCGCGATTCGTTCCCTGGGTCGTCCAGCCCGTAGCTAGTCGCTATACCGACTGAGCTGTACTGGCCCACAGTTCTTTGAAATACAAAGACAAAGTACCAGTTTTTCCCTTTATTCGTCACCAGTTAAAATGCGCCCTTAATGTTGCAGTGACCAGTCAATTAGACACTTGGACGGTACCACGCTGTAGGCTGTGTCAGTTTACTCCATCTGCTTGTTTTGTCGTTCGTTTGTTACTTTTGGCAACTTCTTTTTTGTTTGTATCTTCTCCCACAATATTTGTCCCTTTTCTTTTTCTGCTACGCTTCCTGTAAATTCTTCACCCACCTTCTTTAATTCTCATTTCTTCCAGTTCCTGTTTACACTTTCCTTCTAAATTCGCCGATAGCATGGCAGTACCGTGCTGCCCACTGCGGCCGGTCCAACAGTTGTGACCCTGTGATAGATGGCTGTGGAGCGTTGCTGAAATGATGACTAGCAGGGCAGAGCCGGGATATTGAGAGGGACGTTTGGGGCTAGTTGATGACAGACGCCATTGTTCAAGATTTGACGTCTGACGACGATGAATGTGAACATTCGGTCATGTTGGAAGTGACACTGTGTGTTTGGGTGGAAAACTGCAGTGTTATGGGGAAACTGCAGTGTTATGGGGAAACTGCAGTGTTATGGGGAAACCAACTGTGTGGTCTGCAGGCAAAAGAGTCGTGGTCCTTTCTTGCCTGAAGATGGAGGCAGCAGGCTCGTCGTAAACTTTGGTATTGGATGGTCTGTCATCCTAGACGACCGTCATTTGGACGTCACCGACATCATGCGTCGAATTTCACATGAACTACCTGGTAAATGGGCTTCAGGCTTGCTTACCGTCCGCTGATTCCATGGAATACAACATGGATGCAGGAAACCATATAAGGACGTCTCAATGTGACCGCCACAAAACGGTTGTCTGTGCAAATATATTCTAGAACCAGAACTGCGGTCGGCTAGTCATGCAAATTTTGACGGCGTTGGGGCGTCTGTAATGAAAAACTTCGACATACTGTAAACTGTACGATACGGTGCATTGCGCCGTAGCAAGGGAGAGACGTTTCATGTATGCTGCCCAGTTACAAGTTGACCCACAGGCATTTTGTGCACACTCTGGAATGCCTGAATTCATGAGCGTCTGCTAACCTGGTAACCATAACACGCCACAACTTACAGTAACGCAGCTTATGAATTTTACCTGAAACCCAGATAAGGTTTGTTTTACGAAAATTGGAATTCATGTATTCAGGAGCCCCCTTCTGTACTTGTGACGTGTGTAAGCTTATCAGTGGCGGCTCGTGGGACTTGCTTATGGTCGGGCTGAAGGTAAAAGGTAAAGCAATCCCATTACAGGTCTGGACAGACCTTGAGGGTTCCAGGAGGTTGAGGCTGCCATATTTCCGGCTGAAGGTAGGATTGCCATTCCGCGAAGCGTATGAAGCAGGGTTACACGTTTTCAAACAAGTTTGTATTCTGCTGGGTAAAGACTGAGAAATAACACACTAAGATGTTGCGCGATATGAATTCTTATTCTCGGCCATCTTGGCGAGATGAAATTGCGAAAAAGTGACGTCCTGCAAATACTTCACACTGTTTCGTGTTCATTTTGATTGTAAAAATTGCAGCCCTTTTGAGTGAGCCGGCCCTGAATCGCATACAAGCATCATTATTGAATGCCGTCTGAACAAACATAATTGCAGTGTGCATCTTAACCCAATCCCAGTCCATCTTACATCGGATTTTAAAAAGAAGAATTCCACAATTTGCCTTTCACGTACAGTACGTGCCCGCAGTTTTTGTCTACCTTCTTGTGACATTGTCCTTGGCAACACTGTACAGCCACATTAATTAATTCACTAGAAAATCCACGTGTTTTGTGCAGTTGAGTAAAACGTGTGACGTTGGCCATCCTTGTAATTCGGCCACCTTTCACAGTTGACCACACTAATACGGAACCTGCACATTGTTATGATACTATGCACGGTTGTCACTTCGTAACTTGGCCACCAGTTTATCTTGCATCTTGGCCACAGTTGTACATTTAATGCTATGCTTTCTTTATAAAGACCTAAAGAGTTGTGTAGTTTTTATATTATTGAGCCGAAATCCTCAATCGTGAGCGGAACTACCAGATGTCCACTCAACCCTCACCCTTTCTCCACAAATGGATATTGTAATTCTGTAGTGGCCAGTGATTACTCTACTTCAAGTCCGAAACCATTGAGAGGTTATATAGCTGTTGTCCTACTTGAAACCTGTCTGCATTCTGAACGGTACATTTGCACACGTGATACAGCACCATTCAGTTTTCATAGTGTTGGTTCGTTTCCAGACTTGGCTATCTGCACAAGTTGGGCGGCTTTCAATGGAACCAGAGGTTGCCAGGATAAACGGCTGTCACTGTGTTTGTGGCTGACGGGACTTTGTGTAGTGTCGTACAGTTCGGAGTAACATACTGACCTGACCTGACCTCACCTCACCGTTAGCGTGCAGCAGTATTTGTGACACCGTAAAGTCTGAGAGAAATTTACGGACGTTTCATAGGAACATACTGCATCTGTGTTTAGTGTAGAAGAGTACTTGTGACTCCGTGTTGTCTGGGAAAAATTTACAGACGTTGCTTCTAAACGCTAGGTTGCACGGCGTCACATACTGTAAGAAATATTCTACGTATTGTTCCTACGTGTTACTGCACTTATCAGGAGCCTGCTGTATAAAGAGCACAGTTTGTGAGCAGAGGCTTTATAACAGACACTAAGTTGTGCCAGAAAGTAAGTTTGCAGTTGCCACAAAACAAAGGAAAGGCTTTAATGCACGAACTGACAATGCAATGCAGGTGTCAGTGGCACTCTGTCAACAGTCATCTTGACGGTTAAAGCACTTGTCACAGCGTGTGATAAGTTTGAACATCCCGGACGCGTAGAAAGCATGTTCCAGTTGTGTCGGTCATGAGGTGGCAGCGCGTTTGAGGTCTTCATCGCAGTTGAAAGAATCGCCTGTCAAGAGCTATTTCAAAACGGAGAAAATAAAAAATCGCTGAGTGCCAAATTCGGACTGTGCAGGGGATGGTCCTGCGTTTCCGAATCGAACTTTTGCACCGAGTTCCGAATCTGCTGTGCCGTGCCGTCGGGCGGGCGGACGGGCCGTATCACGTGGAGGATCACACTGTCGGCAAGAAGACCGGACGTTTTGTCCAGATGGCCTCTCGCAAGTCTTTCAGCGTGGCGCAGTATTGGTCGGCGTTCACTGCGCGTCCATGTGCCGGGAAGTCCACCAGCAGCACACTGTAACAGACCAGAGACACTGTGCAGCACGTTGCCAGTAAATAGTGTCAACGTAAACTGAGCTGGGGTGTTTCCACCCCATGCTGGTAGCCAACTGCTGTGCGTAAAGTGACGGACCCACGTCTCTTCACTCGATGCAGTCTGTTCTTTCTGCATAACATTGCAGGCAACTGAGACAGGCCATTCATTCCTCTTACCGCTTTGTTGCCTGCCATCTCACGAGGCACTGTAACACACATGCCGCGCAGTGCCGTAGGATGTACCATGGCCACGTACTGTACCATACACGGCGAAGTTACGCTTCTGTCCGTCTGAACGAGCTCCTCGCAACCTTGACGCCTTCGCCCACTATGTGTCCCGTCACATTGTCCCTGCCACATGCAAAATATGCGGTTTGCCTGCCATGCACTTCCACAAGCTGCCGACACTAGCCGAGCCCAGAAAAGCAATTAATTCCTCAGACTTACAAGCCAGACCAGTTCTCCATGTTGGTCGCCATGTTGAGCTACGGCAGCTGTGCTACTGCTGCGCATGTGCCTTGGATCACATGACAGGGAACACTAGAGCCCTCTGTCATTTGCATTTCTGCCAACGCCTATGCAAGTCGCCCTGTCCGTCTGTCCGTCCGTCTGTAGATACGCTTATAACTAGAGAACTGCTGAGTAGTTCTTATCGTAACTTGATGTTGACAGTTTTAATGTAAATTGTAGGGTATTTCAATTTTCATTAATAACAGTAATAACAATAATGATATTTATTAACTGCAATTGGGTTGTCGCCCGATGGCAGTGGTTATTTTACATGTATACAAAATATGAAATTGGTTACTAATAAATTTAAGTCGGGAGGGCTACATAAGAAGCATGTAGTGGCAACTTGGAATCTTGGGAACCATCTCAGCATTTG
>Ga0123357_10007284_pt1 | contig 13648 bp, 14 predicted proteins | sample TergutEmb28metaG_FD_89873 | JGI IMG/M metagenome (GOLD analysis project Ga0123357, IMG submission 89873) | Embiratermes neotenicus P4 segment gut microbial communities from Petit-Saut dam, French Guiana - Emb289 P4 | ecosystem: Host-associated > Arthropoda: Insects > Digestive system > Gut ... | reverse complement strand
TTGCCGTCATCTTCGCCGGCTTTCCCGACCTATCGGATCAGACGCCGTCGTTGTGCCGCGCCGCAAGCTCGCTATCAAGTTCCATGGTCAAGGCGTCCTCCATGACCGGCAGCAGCGCACGATCCTCCTTCTCGATATGGGAGATCAGGCGCTCGTTCAGTTCGCCGCAGAGCCGACGCAGTTTTCCCCAGTCTTCTGCGGAAAAGCCTCCGTCTCGCCCGCCTTGCGCCAGCGTGATGACGTCGCGGGCGACGTCGAGCAGAACATGGTGCTCTTCGAGCAGCAGCTCGCAGAGCGCCCCTTCTCCATACTCGGTGACGACCGGAAACAGCGAGGTCTCCTCGAAGTCGAAATGCCCCGTCACCTCGACGTTGAGCGCCTTGCAAAAACGGTCGATGAAACGACGATAGGCTTCGTCGATCTGCGGCGGCTCCCGGCGGGAGGTAAACATGCGCTCAACCTCCGACAGCAGCGCCAGCGTTGCCACATGATCGTCATAGAGAATACGTGTGCAGAAATATTTGAATGTCATGACCGTTCACCCTCTCGCCAAAAGGTCGATACGTGCGACAACGCGCCTCACCGGAATTTTAGGATGTCTGAACGCCAGGAAGGATTCCCAGCGAACCGGTGTCCCAAGGGGTTTCAGACCAGAAAACGTTCCGGACCGAAAGAGGAAAGAGTTCAACCGCTTCAAGAGACTTCGCGCCTCAAGGACTGGCACGCCTCAACTCCCGGCCGCAAACACACCTCGCTTCACTCTCAAGGATTCGAGGCCTTCCGATTCGGAATTCCCGGCAACTGGTAAGGTCTCTCCCGCCAGGACCTCACCCGCCTCCCATGCCGCAGCGCAGATCGCTCACGCGGGTGAAGAAAAAGACCGGCCCTTTTTGAACGCTCCCGCGTCTGGCGGGTAAAAAGGGCCGGCAGAGTTTTCCTTATGTGCAGGATCTTTAAGTCAGCGCCAAAGTGAACGTCACCTCCTGCGTCGGCCAGAAGCCGAGGCGGTCGAGGAAAGCGATCAGACCCGGATTGTTCCACACGATCTGGGTCCGGACACGATCCACACACAGACCCTTGAGCTGCGACAGCAATTGGGTCATCAGCACGCTGCCGACGCCCTGTCCGAAGAATTCGGGATTGACCCCGAGCGTGTCCATCACCGCTGTGGTCTCGGTACGGCCGAACTCACCATAGTCCACCCGCGCCATGATAAAGCCCGCCGGTGTGCCATCGATTTCAGCGAGCATCGACAGCCGCACGCCGTTCTTGCGCAGCGCCTCGTTGACCTTGCGGTCGTAATAGGCGGCGCGATCGAGATTGGTGACACTGCGGTCGATCGACACCACCGCCGACAGATCCGAACGCTGCAGGGCACGCACCGCGATGCGGTCCGCCGACAGGTCCGTCTCCTCGCTGTCCACCGCAGCCTTGGCCTCCACGGCGCAGGCGCGATCAAGCACGATGCGCGCATCAAGCTTGAATCCGACACCGGCAAGAAAGTGCAACATGGCGTTGTTGGTCCACTCGGATTCGGTCCGCAACTCATGCGCCCCGCGGCCCCGGGCCGCGGTCTGCAACTCACGGATCAGGGCCCGCGCCCCGCCCCGCCGGCGCGAGGACAGCGAGGTGCCGATGGCGTCAACCACGGCGACCGGATGACGCCCGCCGAACTCGCCGTCGAGCATATGGGCCAGCGCAAACCCCTCGACCACGCCATTGTCGACAAAAGCCAGCGAAATAAACACCCTCGGATCATCAAGATTTGCCGCCAGGCGGTTCTCAAAGAAGCCGCGGCGCTGCCGACCCGTGATTTCCAGATCGATGGCGACCACCCTTTCGAGATCTTCCGCAGTCAACCGGCGGATTCGGGTATTCGCGCCCACCTGGGCCTGAGAGTTCGGCATGACATTCCTCCAAAGCGAAGCGGCTGACACTGTAAAATCTGATTTCGGTACTTATATGCGAACATTATCGCCAAGGCAAGGGTCACCGAGCAGGGCTTTCAGTGAAATCCCTCGAACCGATTCGGGCTTTGCGAATAAATTGCATCTGCCCCCCTGACCTGGCCCCTGACCTGGGACCGCTCAACGCAGCAGGAGGCCGCCATCCACGGTCACCACACTGCCCGTCATGTAACGCGATGCCTTTGACGCAAGGAACAAAATCGCCCCGTCAAGGTCGCAGACCGCGCCCACGCGGCGCTGCGGGATGGCCTTGACCATGCGCTCACCGGCAGGCGTCGACCAGAATTCATGGGTCATGTCGGTGTCGATATAGCCCGGCGCCAGGGCGTTGACGCGGATGTTGCGGTTCGCCAGTTCCAGCGCCAGCGCCCTGGTTGCCTGCACCACGGCCGCCTTCGAGATGCCGTAAAGGGACAGGGTTTTCATCACCGAAAAGCTGATGATGGAAGCGATATTGACGATATTGCCGCCCTCACCGCGCGCAATCATCCGTCGTGCCACCTCGGTGGACAGGAAAAAGACCCCCTTGAGGTTGGTGTTCATCACGAAATCCCAGTTGGCCTCGGTCTCATTGACCGCAAGATTTTCCACCGTCACACCGGCATTATTGATCAGCACCGTGAGCGGCCCGAACGCCGCCTCGGCGGCATCAAGCGAAGCCGCGATCGAGCCGATGTCGGTCACATCCATCGCCACCGCCATTGCCCGCCCGCCGCACCTGCGGATCTCCTTCTCCAGACTGGCAAGCCTGTCTTTCTGCCGCGCCGCCAGCACCACGGCCGCCCCCTGTCCGGCCAGGAGTTCCGCGAAATGGCGTCCCAGTCCCTGGCTGGCACCTGTGACAAGAATGGTTTCCCCACTGACATCAAACAGACCCGACATCCTGTGATCCTCCCTTTCAGATCCTGCCGGGCTGAAGGCAACCGCCCCGTCTCTGCGTCCTTGGTGGTCGGGCTCACCTCCTGTGAGCCCCCCCGCGACCATCCGGCAAGCGGCAGCCTGTCATCCGCCATTTCTCCGCTGCGCCGCCCTGTGGCCCCTTCTGTTTTCCGTTTTCAGGCGCTGCCGTCGCTCCAAATGGGGCGCGGCACCTCAGACGCTGATCAGACCTTCCACCACAGCCCGTTCACGCTGCAACTTCCCGGAATTCCCGGTCCACACAATTCGGCCCTTGAGTATGACAAAATGCTGGTCGGCAAGGCGCTGCAGTTTGTCGATGTGCTTGTCCACCACCAGGATCGCCTGCCCCTCGTCCTTGAGGGCATAGAGACAGCGCCAGATTTCGTCACGGGTAATCGGCGCCAGGCCTTCGGTGGCCTCATCAAGGATGAGCAGGCGGGGGTTGGTGAGCAGCGCCCGTCCCATTGCCAGCATCTGCTGTTCGCCACCGGAAAGCTGCGTCCCCATATTGCGGCGGCGCTCATGAAGCCGCGGGAACAGCGCAAAGACACGGCTGAGATGCCATGGCCCGGGCCGGGCGGTGGCAATCAGGTTCTCCTCCACACTCAGATTCGGGAATATCCTGCGTCCCTCCGGCACCCAGCCGATACCCGAGGCTGCAATGCGATGCGTCGGCCAGTCTGTGATATCCTGACCATCGAACCAGACCTGCCCGCCGGACTTGGACTTCAGGCCCAGCACCGACAGGATGGTGGTGGTCTTTCCCATGCCGTTGCGGCCCATCAGGGTTGCCGCCTCGCCCTTGCCGATCCTGAGCGAAACCCCTTCCAGTACGCGACTGCGACCATAGGCCGCACTCAGATCACGGATCTCAAGCATCGTGGCCGTCCCCGAGATAGGCCCTGCGCACTTCGGGATGATTGCGGATCTCTGCAACCGAACCCGAAGCGATCACCCGGCCGAAATCGAGAACCGTGATCTGGTCCGCAAGCGAGAACACCGCCTCGATGTCATGTTCGATCACCACCATCGCCACCCTGCCCTTCAAAGTCTCAAGCAGAGCCACCATCCTGTCCCCTTCATCCGGCGACATCCCGGCCAGCGGCTCATCCAGAAGGAGAAGGAGCGGATCCAGCGCCAGTGCCACCGCGACCTCAAGCTGGCGCTGCTCGCCATAGGACAGGCGATCAACCCGGTCCTGGCGCCGTTCAAAAAGCCCGACCTGGCTCAAAACCTCGTCGGCACGCACGACCGCCGCGCGCGAGTCTGTAGCCCGGGCCCAGAAACCGGTCCAGCCGCCGCGCACCAGCTGGCTGGCGAGAACCACATTCTCCATCACCGAAAGTTCCAGGCAAAGCGACGTGACCTGGAACGAGCGCGCCATGCCGAGCCGCACCCGCTGCGGCACCGGGAGATCGGTAATGTCGGCGCCGTTCAGAAGAATTCGTCCCTGATCGGGACGCAACTGCCCGAAGAGCTGCGACAAGAGCGTGGTCTTGCCCGCGCCATTGGGGCCGATGATGGCGTGAATGCTGCCTTGCTCCACGCTCAGCGAGACATCCCTGGTCGCCGCCAGACCGCCAAAGCGCTTCTGCAACCCTTGCGCCATCAGCAACGCCTCCGTCATCGCGCCGCCCCCCGGCCAGAAAGCCCGCCGAAACCACGCGGCATGAACAGGGCCACCACGACCACGAGAACACCGACGACAAGGGGCCAGTGTGTGGTCATGTCGGAAGCCACTTCTTCCACGATGAGGAAAAAGCCGGCCCCGAACAGCGGGCCCAGGCGGACACCCAGGCCTCCGATCACAAGCATGATGATCATCTCCGCCGACCGGGTCCAGCTCAGATCGGCGGGACTGACGGTCTCCGCATTATTGGCCAGCAGAAATCCCGCAAGTCCCGCCAGCACCCCCGAGATCACAAAGGCGACCAGCCGGATCCGCACCGGATCATAGCCCAGCGCCCGGACCCGCGCTTCATTCATCTGTGCTGCCCGCAGCACCAGGCCGAAGCGCGAGCCACTCAGCCGGTCAACGATGAACACCGAAACACAGAACCAGACTGCAGCCACCAGATACATCACGTAGCGGCCATGAAGCTCAAAGTCCGCGAACCGGCTGGGCTGGTCGATCGTCATGCCGTCACTGCCGCCATAGAGATCGGCACCCATGAAGGCCAGATAGACAATCTGGCCCAGCGCCATGGTGATCATCAGGAAGTAGATCCCCCTTGTGCGCAGGCTGATGATGCCAAAGACCGCCGAAACAAGCGTGCACACCACCACGATCACTCCAATCTGGACAAAGCCGCTGGCCATCCAGGCCACAGCATCATTGCTGGCGTGATAGCTGCCGATGCCGACGACATAGGCTCCGAGCCCCATAAACGTGGCATGGCACAGGCTGAGCAGTCCGCCATGTCCCAGAGCCAGGTTCAGACTCACCACCACCGACGCCATGATCAGGATGCGCGTCGCAAAGCTCAGATAATAAGGCCTGGCTTCGGCAAGAAAGGTCAGGAGCGGAACGGCAGCGAGCAGCGCCACAAGAGCGGCAGCGATCAGCCAATGCTTTGAACCAGCGTCCATCATGCCCTCTTCGCAAACAGGCCTTCGGGGCGCAGCGCCAGCACCACCGCCATCAGAATATAGATCGCCATGCCCGCCAGTGACGGGCCCAGACTGGTAGCGGCACTGGCGCCGAAAATGGCGGCCACCAGCGTAGTGGCGTAGGAACGCCCCAGCGTGTCGATCAGCCCGACCAGAAGCGCGGCGAGGAACGCGCCGCGCACCGAGCCGATGCCGCCCAGGACAATCACCACCAGACCAAGAATCAGCACCGGCTCCCCCATCCCGACCGAGGCCGACAGGATCGGTGCCGACAGGCCACCCGCAAGTCCGGCAAGCGCAGAGGCCAATGCGAAGATGAAGGTAAAGAGCAGACCGACATTGACCCCCAGCCCGCGCACCATGTCGCGGTCGCTGGCCCCGGCGCGGATCAGCATGCCAACGCGGGTGCGGGTCACCAGGATGGCGAGAAACAGAGCCACCGCCAGACCGGCGAGGATGAAGACAAGACGGAACAGGGGATAGGTCAATCCGGGAAGGAGGTTGACCGCAGAATCCAGTTCCGGCGGCAACATCACCGGAGGGGCCTGCGACCCCCACAGCATTCGCGATCCCTCATTCAGGATCATGACAAAACCGAAGCTCGCGAGCACCTGATCAAGATGGGGCCGGTGATAAAACCACGACAGCACGCCGATCTCCATGAGCGCACCGAGGACCACCGTAGCCAGCACCGCCACCGGAATCGCGACGTAGTAATTGCCGGTTTTCGCTGCAAACCATCCGGTCACAAAAGCCCCCACCATGAACAACGCCCCCTGTGCCAGGTTGACGAAATTCATGATGCCGACGATCAGGGTCAGGCCTGCCGTGATCAGAAACAGCATGACCCCGAACTGGATGCCATTGAGGCATTGTTCAAGGAAAAGAAGCAGGCTCGGCATTTCCATCCCATCCCATCACCGACAGCCATCCCATTGGCAGGCCTCTCACCACTTCCATCGGGGCAAGGTCGCTCGCGTTTTGCCGGATGCTCTCATTTCGTTTTGTCAAGAAAGGCGCCGACACGGCGCCGGATCTCGGCGTCTTCATAGAGCTGCCGGGTGCATGTCAGCTCCTGCGTGAAGCCGGCCTCTCCCGGCAGCAGACCAAGCGCGATGCAGCTTTTGTTGGCCGCAATCGTCACCCGCGGGACGCCGGCCAGACGCAGGGCGGTAGCGGCGGCGAATTCCGCCAACTGCTCCCGGGGCAGCGCCCAGTTGACCACTCCCAGACGTTCCGCTTCCACGCCCTCGACAACTTCGGCGCCAAGGATCAGCCTTGTGGCGATGCCGCGACCACAAAGCCGTGTCAGCCGCTGGGTGCCCCCGGCCCCTGGCAGCAGGCCGAGCGACGCTTCGGTGAGCCCGATCCTGGCGTCCTGCGCGGCGATGCGCAGATCGCAGGCCAGTGCGAATTCGAGACCGCCGCCGACGGTCGTGCCCCCCAGTTCGGCAATCGAGAGCACCGGTGCCGCCTCCACAGATGCAAACAGATCCTGCATCTGACGCACGACCTCCATCATTTCCCCGGGGCCATCGGCGGTCTGAAAGCATTTGCGCATCAAGGCGAGATCGGCGCCGGCACAAAACACCCTGCCTTCGGCGCGCCAGTGCACCACCCGGATGGTCTCATCCGCGATCGCGGCTTTGAGCGTTGCCGCCATCCGGCTCACCAGTTCACCATTCAGGGCGTTGACCGGAGGCCGCGACAATGTCGCAATCAGGACGCCTTCGCGCTGTTCGGTCCTCAACATCGGCAGCCTCCCTGGTTTGCCCAGGCGTTGGATGAGAGTTTGCTGCACAGCAGCACGCGCCCGGCCACGCCCGTTGTTCACCGCGATGTTGTCGCTTGACTCCCGACCAAAGGCAAGCGGTGCGACAACAGCCACCCTGTTCCACGCCATGCCCTGCAACCATGTGCCCAGCGCTGGATCATGGATCCACCCGTCCCGGACCACCTCTGTCCACCGCAGACTTTGATCCTGTTGCAGGTTTTCTCCGCGGGGGCAAAACCCGAAAGCCGGGCCGGTTCGACAGCACGCCAGCGGACTGCGTCCTCGCCAAACAAAATCTTCCGCCCATGCCCTGCCAGCCCCGGGTTCCGCCCCCCCCCCCTGAAAGCCGACGCGCGCGGGAAACAGCCTTTTCGGGGTGTTGCCGGCTGCGAACCGCTTTGCCCTTCGCTCTCCTCACCTGCCGTGGCCACCGCAGGTTCCAGAGCGCGGGGAAAAAGAGAACGCCATTCCTGCCGCTCCGGCTCTACAGTTTTGATCCGGCGCGAAACACCCTGCCCGGTTCCTTGCGCGCTCGAAGCCGGAAAGGGGGAGCAGGATCGGACCCTTCGCGTGGCGCCATCCCCGTTGCAGCAGGGAAAGCGGCAGGCCGGTCTCTTCCGTCCCTTTCCTCACGACGCGTCAATTTCGGGGAAACAGGCCGTAAACGTCGCGCCCTTGTGAAGCTCGCTCTCGATCAGGAGTCGGCCACCGTGGCGGTTGAGAATATGCTTCACCAGCGCCAATCCGAGCCCGGTCCCGCCTTGTGAGCGGCTGTCGCCGAGATCGACACGGTAGAAGCGCTCGGTGAGCCGCGGCAGGTGCTCGGGCGCGATGCCGGGGCCGAAGTCGCGCACCACCACATGGATCTCCGGCGCGGAGGTCTTGAGCGAGACCCTGACGCGGCCCCCTGAGGCGCCGTATTTCAGGGCATTCTCAACCAGATTCTCAACCAGACGCAACAGTTCCTCACGATCGCCGGTGATCAGGATCGCCTCCTCCGGCAGATCCGTGTCGATTTCAACCTGGCGCTCCCGTGTCAGCGGCTCCAATCCCTCGACGACCTGATGGACGATTGAAACCAGATCCACCCTGGTTTCCGGCCGCACATGCGCATGCAACTCAACCCGCGACAGGGACAAGAGATCATTGATCAGGCAAGCCATCCGTGCCGCCTGTGTCTGCATGATGCCAAGGAAGCGCGCACGGGCACTGGGATCGTCTTTGGCCGGGCCCTGCAGCGTCTCAATGAAGCCGGAGAGCGCCGCAAGGGGGGTGCGCAATTCGTGGCTGGCATTCGCGACAAAGTCGGCACGCATCTCTTCCACCCGCATCACTTCGGTCTTGTCATGAAACGTCAACAACAGACATTTATGGATGCCGCCGAAGGGCGTCGGCATCCTTACCGGAGCGATAATCAGTTCCATCCAGCGCTGCAGCGCCCCGTGATTGAGATAGGCTGTGCGGCTCTCCTGCGCGGTGGCGATGGCCGCCCGCAGGGCGGCAATGATTTCGGGAGAACGCAAAGCAAACTGCGCCGGTTCGTTCCGGCGCAACGCTGGTGCCAGCCTGGCTGCTGCAGCATTGAGATGGAGGACGCGCCCTGCCCTGTCGAGCAGCACGACCGGATCCGGCATTGCGGCAAGCACGGCAGCCACCGCCATGGCATCAATTGGATCGGCACCAGAACCATCCTCAGCGGAAGTCACGCCGTCCTGCAGCCGCCAGGGAATAAGCGCCGCGGCCGTGATGCAGAAAAACACCGCCACTGCCCAGGCCGCCGACATCTCTCCGATCGACACCACGACGACAAGCATCTGGGCCGCGACAAGCAATATGATCGCCGCGCGGCGCAGCCGGTCAGGCCACTGCCAGTCCAGGGCTGAATACTGCGGATCCATCGTCATTGGCACGCCCGCCCCCATCGTTGATCAGAACGATCTTTGAAGATCCAGGGCAGGACACCGCTGCGGTGAACTCCCGAACCCTGAGAAGGATCGCTGTTTCTCCTATGCCAGCAAGAACGGCCCCCTTTCAACTCGCTTCGCGCGCCCGCTCAGCGCTGCGCCCATCGGAATCGCGCCCCGGATCCGGTATCACGGCATAAAAGCCGCACCTTTCTTCTCCCGCCTCGAACATGCGAATTGGACATGCGATTTGCCGGCAAGGTCAGCCCCACCGTCCTGCGGGGCCAGGGACAATACACGCAGGATCCCGCTGCCACCGCGCCCCACGGCGCGGGACGCAAAAGGCCGCACCACAAATGTGCCCATCGCAGTTCTGCGGAACACCACTTCGGACAGATCCTGACGTGCCTGCCGCAGTGCAGCGCAGAATCACGGATCTGACGAGAGGACATCCTGACGGGTACCCGACACAGATCTCATGGGGAATAAGGCAGCCGCCGGCTTTCACCCCTTGACGCAATTCAGGACGCGACCGTCGGCTGGCCTGGGGCCCCTTCTGCGCCCTTGCCGAGCGCCGCCTCAGGCTCTTCACGACCCCATGCAACTTATTGTTAACGCGAGATTTTTCGGATCCGCAAGGGGCCTGGCCAGCCTTTTTCATGGCGGATCTGAACGGCATCCGGCTTGCACCACGGGCGAAGAAAGCTAGTATGCACCGGGTCACCTGCCGTGCGCTGCCCTTCGCCCCACGAAGCCGAAGTTCACGGCGGTGTCAGCCGTGAGCAAATGAGCCTCGCACGACCGCGTGCCAATATGGCATCGCCTTCCTTGATGCTCACTCCGGCCACCGCAGGGGTCTCGAAAATTGCAGATCTTCTGGCAACCCTTTTGCGTTGCGACATCGCAACCAGGCTCCTGCCCGGCGACCTTGCGGTAGTTTTCCGCCCGACGATCACGATGGAAAGACGGACGATGAATACGACAGCCAAGACGGCGAAACGCGATCTTCGCAGTGACGTCGATATCCGACCGGCGCAGGTCGAGGACGTTCCCTCCATCATCCGCCTCGACGAACTGGTGACCGGAAAGTCAAAGCCGCAATACTGGCACAACTTCCAGGCGGCTTTTGCCGCTACCAATCCGCCAACGCGCGCTTTTCTCATTGCCGAGCTTGACGGCCGGCTGGTCGGCTTCATCGCCGGCGAAATCCGCTCCTTCGAGTTCGGCACCGAACGAACCGGCTGGATCCTGGAGATCAACGTCGATCCCCAGGTCCGCGTGCAGAATGTCGGCACACGGCTTTTCGACGAGATCTGCAGATTTTTCGCGGACGCCGATATTGACAGGGTTCACACCATCATAGAGCGCAACAACGACCTCATGGTGGCCTTCTTCCGCAGCCAGGGCATGATGGTCGGCCGTTATATCGAGATGGAAAGAGAGCTCGATTAGAACAACGCCAGCCACGGCGATCCAGTGCTGGCGTCCCGGGAACCATGGTGCCTTCGCATCGCCTTGCGCGAACCGCCCCTTCACGCGACAGGCGGAATGCCCAACCCGACGTCATGCCGACCCCAGCTCCCGCGCGGCAGGCAGCGCGCAATGTCAACAACCGCGTCCAGGGCGGGATGGGAGTGTGCCGGCTTTCTGCCTTCGGGGCACGCGCGGACAACGGGCTGTTCTACGCTGCGAGCAGGTGCCGCCCACCCCAGGTGGCGCCCGGCCCCCAAGCCCGACTTGCGGCCGTTTCTATCCGCGCGCCGCCGCTGGATTGGCGGGGTCGCGCCCGGCCTTGCGCCGCTCCGATTCAACGACTTTCAGCAGCGCCATGATCGACACCGAGTGCAGTGAGGCCACTGAAATATCGTCGATATCAATCAGGACCTTGTGCAGGGCGCGACTTTCTTCCGAATCATTGGGTACGGCATGCTCAAGGTCCGGAACCGGGTCCTCAAACAGCTTGATGATGTCGAGCAGGGTCACCCGTCTTGCATTGCCACAGAAGCGATAGCCTCCACCCGGGCCGCGGACCGACTCGATCAGGCGCGCCCGCACCAGAGACCGCAGAACCTTGGCCAGATGGTTCAGGGAGATGCCGTATTTGCTGGCGATTTCGCCCGCGGAGATCTGCTGGTCGGCATGGGCTGCAAGCTCAAGTACCGCATAAAGTCCGCACATCGTCGACTTATGCAACTTCATCTGATCTTTCTGCCTGCGAACCGGTTTCGATCGGTGACTCCGCCGTCAATCCTACTCGATTTCGCCTTCCATTTGAATATGGCCCCTGCCGGATTGAACCGCTGCACAACATCGAGCCTGGTCACGGGACCATCCCCCTTCCGAAACCGTCACCGCCCCCCGAAAATCGCAATAACAGAAATATTATCAATGACTTCGCATGTGACAAAGGGTACCGCCGCAGTCTCGCTGTGGCCTCGCCATCCCTGCGGTATTTTTGCCCGTTCCTTGCGGAAAAAGGGAATTCAGGCTGTTTTTCGTCGTCGCGAAGCCGAGCTTGAACTCGCCGTGGGGCCGAAGCTGGCGGGCCGAATCGACAGGGATGACTGCCGCGCCGCTTCATCGACACCTGGCCGCCAGTCCAGGATCGAGCCGCCAGCCTTCATGTGCATCTCACGCCGACGCGCGCCGACAACCGCGTCTGACGCGTCGGTGATCACGGTCGAAGACGCAAGGCCCAAAGCCCGTCCGCCGGCTGAACACCACTCGTGGCGTGCCACAGCATCGCCTTCCCTCTCGACACCCAGCCTGCTCCCAAACACAACAGAAGCCCTCCACCCTGGCAGCCGGCAGCCCCCGGCACAGTCTGTCGGCCCGGCCGCGACTCCCGGCCTGGGGAAAAAAATTCATCCGGGAACCGCAGCCGAAGTGTTTCCCGCCAACTGCGGCCTGCGCGATTTGTCCATTGCGCCCAATCCCCCAACCTCGCGATTGCGCGCGGCACTCCACGTGCCGCCCCCCTTTGCACAGCTCACGGCGCCAACAGACACCGAAGCACGCGGCGGACGAGGAAGGCACACAAACCCGACCACGGACTTTCGGCGACCTCGCCACCTGCTTTGCCACCAACCTGACCGCAAAACGCCCGATGGGCGATCTCCGCCGCATGCTCGGATATCTGTGCCCTCCGCCGCACAGCACCGATCTGCAAGCCTCCCGCTGTCCCTTCAATCGCCCTCCCGACGCCCATACGCAACCCGTTGCTCCGTGTTCCTGCTCACGAGACGTCCGTTCACGCGTGTCTCGGTGACGCGCTTCACCCCGTGGTTGACCGCCGGAGCATATGCCGGATGGGTCCGGCGACAGCAGACGGTCGGGCGCCGTGAGCGATGGCCCGGCATGCGGGTCTGCCGGCCCGGGCAGGTGGTGGGTGATGGCTCAGAACCTCACCAACACGCAATCCGCGATCCGCGATCCGCGATCCGCGATTTGCGTATTCGGAGGAACGACAAACCCAAGCGTTTTCAGATTTCGCCAATGCGAGCGATTTGGATTACGCGACATGCGAAGGTGTAAGGTGTAACTGAACATCAAGCCATGCAAAACACGTCCAACTTTTCTCGGTGGTATCACGTCACAACAAGCCGGACACTCAACGCGATATATCGAGTTTGGCAGAAAGAACTGGGAATGCCTGGTGGGACAAGGATTCCTTGAAGAAGACAGTATGACAATTCCAGCTTACGGACGGGTGACGCCGTTACAACCGAATATCCCTGGACTTGACGGGGACGTGCTTTCGCGAGTCTTGCGCAGCCCGTCTGCGACTGACAGCAATCGCATCAAATCTATGAAGAATGGAAGAGAAGCACTTGTGCAGTGTTCCAATTCCTGGCGCAAGAGATCGTAGTCCCAGGATGCGTTCTCGGTCAGCTTGTTGTCGGCAATGAGATAAGCCCGCTTCTGGGCCTCGGTCCAACCCTTGGCTGTCATCACCGGGACTTGCAGAATGCCCAGCCTGTCGACCGCCAGCACGTGGCCGTGGCCCGCGATGATCTCGCCCACGTCGTCCACCAGGATCGGGATGGTCCAGCCCCAGGTCTTGATCGAGGCGACGATCTGTTCGATCTGGTGGTCGGAGTGCTGTCTTGCGTTGCGGGCGGATGGCGTCAGGGACCGCGTGGCGCGGCGTTCGACGTGGTCGGCGGGCCAGGGTGTAGTGTCGGGCATCGGCGGCGTCCGGGTGATGGACGGACAACGCGCGAGAACTGAAATGGTTTTCAAGAACTGCAGAGGCACAGGGCCGCAGCTAAGTGGGAGCATCTCAGTCTTTGACAGTATGCCATACAATCAACCCCCGAATTGCCAAAGCTATAGTAATAGGCGTTACCGTCGGCATCCCCGGAGAAATTAAGGTGAAGTGGCACCGGGAGCTGCCGGAAGGTGCGAGGATCGGCGCTGCCGTAATCAGCCGCAAGGCTGGAAAGTGGTTTGTGTGCTTCCAGACAGATCTTCCGGACGCTGCCACGGTTGAG
>Ga0123357_10007283_pt1 | contig 13650 bp, 10 predicted proteins | sample TergutEmb28metaG_FD_89873 | JGI IMG/M metagenome (GOLD analysis project Ga0123357, IMG submission 89873) | Embiratermes neotenicus P4 segment gut microbial communities from Petit-Saut dam, French Guiana - Emb289 P4 | ecosystem: Host-associated > Arthropoda: Insects > Digestive system > Gut ... | reverse complement strand
TTTTTTTTTTTTTTTTTGTTTTTAAATTTTTAGTCAAGTGGTTGGGTAATGTGTTAATTAATGATTATAATATTGTGTAATTATTATATGCAGTACTGATTATCCAGTGTCTATAGAGATAATAATTGCCTGAACATATGTGATTGTGAACAGTTAAAAATGTAAACATGTAAGGAAATATTGATAAATGTTCACTACATTAAGTTGTCATTATTGTTCACTTATTCTTATTTGATACTGTGGCAGATACATCAGAATTTATTTACTCGTATTTGGAAAGGTGGTCAGCTGTTTTTTTTTTCTTTCTTTTTTCTTTTTTCTTTGAAACTAATATCATAACTTATATCAGAGGTATCTCTTAGTACAAGGGTGCACAGTTATCCAAAAATCTAGGAGCCACCTCAAAATTGTAGGTGTCAGAACTGTTACATGCAACAGTATCCATGCTGTGGAACCACAAATATTAGCACTATCTTAACCTTGTACCCAAGATTTGTGCTCCCGTATTATAATACATATCCAAAGTTCGTAATTATTGCATTCAAGCACACTTTTAAAAAAAATTTAATAATGGAGATAATGTTTACATATTTGTATTTACATTCATAAATGTTACTTGTTGCAAAACATAATTTTTATGCTTATGAAACAATGAAATAATGTGTCATTCTCATTGCTTTCCCTAGATGCTTTGAAATTGAAGCAACATTTCCTCAGGACTCAATGCTGACAGTACAAATTCTGGACTGGGATTTGGTTGGTTCAGATGATTTGATTGGAGAGACTCGCATTGATCTGGAGAACCGATTCTACAGTCGTCACAGAGCCACAAGTGGAATTGCTCGCAAGTATGAAGAGTAAGTAATGCACCAACTTGCCCATAAATAAATAATCATGATAATAGTTGTATATGAGAAAAATTTATCTGTGTTTCCTGATTATGTAGTTTTATTAGTATAACAGATTATTTCATAACAGTTCATTCATTAATTTTCATGATGACTTCTACCAGCATTGTAAATTAATTCTTAAGGTATTTAACATGGCTTACATGACTTAACACCAGCCACCTATGATTATTAGGTTTGTGAAGTCTGGGAAGCTGAGTTTGGCTGGACATGTAATGAAGATTTGTTAGGCAAGTGATTCTCACAGAATTGTGATGAGGATGTAGCCACTTGGAAAACAAGAAGTAGTTGGGAGGATAATGATTTTAAGTTTGGTGTTAGAGAAACAGGTTATGAGAATGGGAAGAGAGAGAGAGAGAGCGAGAGAGAGAGAGAGCATGTGTACGCGCGCACGCGTTTCTGGAGTCAGTTAATTTAATACTTTGCATCCATAATTCGCATGCTTTTCTGCATTATGTACATGTCTCTCTTGCAGACATTATAGAGTAGTATAAAGTAAACTACTTTTCATTGCATGTTACTGATATTCACAAACACACCTGCTAATTAAAAACATCAGCTATAGCATAACATAGTAGATGAAATCTCTGAGTTTTCTTCTTCCAGCTTTGGATATAACCAGTGGCGAGACCCCATGAAACCAACTCAGATACTTGCAAAGCTCTGTAAGGATGGAAAGATAGATGGCCCTTCCTACAGCAATGGTAAAGTGAAAGTTGGGCGTCAGACTTTCTTCCTTCAGGCAGATGACAGCGACTGTAATGTGAATACCAAAGGTAATTCAAAGCTCAGCATTTTCATGTTTGACCATAAGCAGAGAGAGTTTAATCTTATGCCTCACTATGTCACTGAATCTGACTTAGTGTAAAATTCTGCATTGATAGGGGCTTGTATCTCTGTTTCTCTGTCTGTGTGTTTGTTTGTTTACATTTGCTTAAATATGATCTTTATTAATTAAATTATAATGTTATTATATCCATTACTTTTATTGTGTTCAATTGTTTGTTTATTTTTTCTTCTAAATTTTTTATGCCATAGAAGTAGACCGTAATTCAGTGTGGTCTAGTCATGTAAACTGCAGTAAACACTTGTTGTTGGCAAACTGAATTAGGAAAAAAGGATGCATCCCTTTCATTGTACTTCATCGTGTATGTGTGTGTGTGTGTGTCTGCACATGTACCATGCCAAAAAAATATTTTCAGTAAAATTTTTATGCCATATTGGTATCTGTATTTTTTGTCATGTACCAGTTTTTATAATGTGAGCATTTTTCACAAAAATAATCAAGTTGGTTTGAGCTTCACATAAAGAAAAGGTATATTGTCCTAGTATGGAACAAAATTGATTTCTTCCAGTAACTTTTGGTGATCCTTCATAGTATATTGAATCATAATATGTTAGATAGTTTTGGAAATGAAATAGGTAGGTAGATACAAACCATCTGTCATGTTTTTGCTTTGTATATTTTGTATAAATTATGTCTGATGTTACATTGTGTGACAGCAGCAGCTGATGTGGCAGGAATGATGTCCATGAGTGAAATTATATTATCAGTGGCAGGAAGTTTGATTGACATTACATCCATAAAATGTCACTTAATAAACTGGGTTTCAATATGTCAGGGTACTGAAGAAGATGTAAAGAAGGGTGTGAAGAAGAGTCCAGCAGATGTGAGGCTGAGAACAGACTCTAACCAGGTCCAGGGATAAGAGGAACAAACAGTACACATATGTAGGCATTAAGAATGGTTTACTTTGTTTAAAGGAATTATTTATGGGTGAATTTGCTGAGATAGGTGTTAATGAGTCAGGTGCCAAGTTGTTTAGTAACATAATACTGTATTGTTTTGTTAAAGTGTCATGAGGTCAGTAATTATTTCTTGTAATATGTAGAAAATGACAATATAGGAATATCCAAAAAGTTCTGGAAGAATTTACGTAGTTCAAGGTAGTAATACTTTTACATTGAACTATGCTGTGATGAAAAAGTGACTAGACGGGTCAAAATTGTTTTGAAGTGCAACCTGTATGTAAGTGTTCAGAACGAAATGGTATATTTTGTGTTGTGTTAGATCTAGGATGTAAATATTCTATTTAGCAATTTTTGTGTTTAATGTTACATAGTAATTTATGTTTTTCAGGAAAGAGTGAAGGAGGGTGATAGGGAAATGAAATGGAGAGTATTTTAGAAATATGAGTGGGGTGTAAATGAAGTGGTTATGTAAGTGGAGTGTATAAAAGTATATATATATATATATATATATATGAGTCATAAAACTGTTAGGAAAAAGGGCCTTATCTCATAAGAAAGTGAATATGCAGGAGTGTCATATTGTATTATACTACACACACCAACCAAATGAACATCATATCACACAAAAATGTATAACAATTCTTGGTAACAAGGAAGAACCATTAGCCCAATGCAATGAATCATTGGAAATATTACCTGGGTATGTTACACACTGTCCATTCATTTTTATCACTGATACGAAATTTTTATGAGACTGTGATTTTTCATATCCATTATCAAAAAATCAAATATGTTAGTTATTTTTATTTAGTTATTATTCTGTATTGTCTTTCTTTAACATGACAAGACTATCTTTACATTTGTGACAATCTGACTTGCAGGTCTGGAGGAGCACATGGCATTGGCTGTTCTCCATCGTTGGCACGAGTTCCCACGGATTGGCTGCCAGCTTGTACCAGAACATATTGAAACTCGGCCCCTCTACAACCCTGATAAGCCTGGCATAGAGCAGGTAAAATATAGTAAATGATGCTATCTCCACATGAATTCATAATTCATGATTAACTGTCACCATCACTGATGTTTACAAATATTTCCAAAAGATTGGATCATTCTGTGCCATAGACTTTTCTGTTCATGTCTGCCTACATAAAGCCACTGCTTTTATATTTATGCCTGTTCATACTCTACTCTGTACTGTATCTCTACCTTCACTTGGTCCCTTTGACTTTTTCTTTGTGTCCACAGGCATTGTTTCTTCTCCATCCTCATACCATATGGTCTCCAACAAATTGTCATCCACGTGTAACACATGTTTATCCTTAATTTTATGAACCTTTCTTGTAATATTTATTCAGCTATTTCTTGGATAATACCCTGCTTTTAAATTTTGTTCCTTCTTGTTGGCGGCTTTTTTTTTAAACAATTTTTGGAAACTTCACTTCCACTGAAGATATAAGTCCTCTGGGACTTTAGACTGTATGAACTCATAAGTAATTGAGGTCTATGTTCTTATGGGACATGATGCCACATTATTGGGTAATTGGATCCTGACATTTTGAGACAATGCAGTGATTCCATCTTCAAGGTTCGAAATGTCAGACAAGAATGGTTCTTCTTTGACACTTCAGCTTTAGACAGCTGATATGCTTTTATTCCACCTTGATGAAAATAGGAGTTGTAGTTGACCATGTATTTACCAAAATAAAATTCACACATTGTGGCTTATTAGCATGTACCAAAATATATTTCGCTTGTCAGTTTCAGGGCAACTCCCCACCACCACCACCACCAACAACAACAAAGAGAGAGAGAGCTTTCATCGGAATCCCTTCACTAGTGGAGCATTTATAGATCTGTGTACACTGGACCTGTGTGACCTGTGTTGATTTAGTCTCAGTACATCATTTAGAGATGCCTGCATAACTTGCTGGAGTTTATAGAGGATTAATTTTTTGTGCAGGGAAAATTAGAAATGTGGGTGGACATGTTCCCTATGGATATGCCCCTTCCTGGCCCAGCGCTAGACATCTCTCCAAGGAAGCCCAAGGCATATGAACTGCGCATAATTATATGGAACACAGACGAAGTGGTGCTGGAAGATGATGCATTCTTCACCGGAGAAAAGATGTCTGATATTTATGTGAAAGGGTGAGTGCTGATAAACCTTTCACTTTTATATAAACAAGGCTTTATTGTCATGTTGTGCTTCTGCTATGAAAACTAGTATCCTTGGCAAGCTGCTACCATTTGATCATCAGCAACATACTGGGTTCTTATCTGTGTCAAGACTCTGTAGTTCTTTAATTGCTGTGAGGAACAAAGGCCCTTTGTTTATGGATTGGTCTCTTGTAGTAAACACCATGGACTGTTAATGATTCTGATATTCACCAATGTAGGTAATGTAAAACAACTGATGTGTGATAACCAAAACCAAGCCAAGACTGAAGGGTAGAAACAGCTTCTCATGTATGTAACTAAGATATAATTATAATTTAGGATACCTGTTCACATTATTTTGAAGCATTATAAGTCACATATTTCTTCTTTGTGTAGGTGGCTCAAAGGACCAGAAGATTGTCAGTGCACTGACATCCACTATCGCTCACTGACAGGTGAGGGTAACTTTAATTGGCGCTTCATTTATCCATTTGACTATCTGGTTGCTGAAGAGAAAATTGTAATCTCAAGAAAGGAGTCTCTGTTTTCTTGGGACGAGACAGAGTGCAAGATTCCTGCCCGATTAGAGCTGCAGGTATGGGATGCAGATCACTTCTCAGCTGATGACTTCTTAGGTATGTGTGTTCTCCTTAATCTTTCTTACGCATGAGTATGTTTGTACTTGTCTGTTCTAAACAATTCTGAAAATGGTGTATTATAATGAACTGGATTAATGTTTTGGACATTGTCCATCATGTAGGTTTATCACAACATGTAGGGTCATCACTTTGTCCGGTGGTCTGATGGGCCCAACAGAATGGGTTCCCAATCTTATCTCTCCTTGTGAAGATAAACACAATTTGAGTCTCTGAAACATGTTTGGAACAAATTTAAGCAACTTACAGCATCCAGAATATTAGTCAAGATAGTGTGGAATGTGAAGATTTAAGTATTCTGGGGTGTTATGCCATGTTTATTGGTAAATATGAGTAATTACCAGTATTTCAGGGGACAATAATGCTGTCTTGGAATGTTGGACTCCGAAACATGGGTAACTGTTTACCAAGAAACACAGTGTTTTATCCCAAAAGACTTGACTATTTATCAGCACAACTGTGAAAACCTCAAATCTCGCAATATTTGTACTGGATTTATTCATTTATTGTCTTGATTTTACAGAAGAAAAAGTATTATAACATGTCATAACACAAAATCAAGGATAACAAACTACAGGATCACAAGACTCACTTGTAAATTCACTGACTAACTTTATGTCACTCTTCACCTGTACAGACTTTATAACAATGAGTAGTTAACTGACTTGTGCATGCTGAAAACAGTGTTCACAAAGGAGCCTGCTCAGTGAAATTATTCTCCTAACCATTGCCTGAGAGGACTGCCAAAACCCAGAAGGTACATCATGCAAGACACTCAGTCTTGTGGCTTTTGTTTGGACCTGGCACCTCTCAGATACAGAGCACAATTGTTCAGCACAGAAGTGCAGTGTGCAGTTTAAAATAACTAAGTGCAAATGTAGGCCATTTATGGTCTGATCATTTTTATTCCTAGGGATTTACTGGTGCACATTCTTTTTAATAGCATGCCACACTGATGTGTTGTGCATGATATTTTCATAGATGTATGGAAACAAATTCACTACACTGAAACTTCTAAATTCTGGTCTGTAAGACCTTCTACTTGCATCATTGGTGCAAAGCACAGCTACTTTGCTACAGGCCTCACAGTTAAAAAAAAATTGTATTTTGGTCCTGTCTCTTTCTGATATCTGTTAGCTGGTTCATGAAATTTTATTTTTTAATTTTTTATTTCATTGTTATTTCTTTTTTTTTAATACTAGGATAAAATATGGAGATACTGTCACTGTGAATAGGAGCAGGGTGAGCTGGCCAGTCACTGGGAACAAGAATCAAGGGATAAAGAACCAGCAACAGAAGAGCCCATCATCAGTGTTAAGCCATCTTCATCCAATCCAGCTAAAGCTAACAGTTGTGTTAAGGTTCTCATAATATTTGTCCTTCCATTTCCATCACAATCATAGTCCTCAAAGTAGTCACTTTTCAAGAGGTTTTCTCACCAAAATTACCAGTATGTAGTTTTCCCCCTTCTGTGCCATGTATTTGCTCATTAAAACCTTCCTAAGTTAATACCTCACTATTACATGGAAAAGAGTATAGCTATATCATAAAATTTCTTCAAGAAGACTATAAGTACGCATTGTCCTGGTCTCATGAAACTTTGAGACCATCATTTCTCCTTCCCCTGCCAATAATTATTCCATTACCCTAACTGTCTATTATGATCCTTGATGTGTGTAATAAGCTCTCTCAATTACATATTATCACTGGTGTTAGGCAATTTGATGGGCAGAAATAGAGAAGTTTAGTTTCCAGACAAAGTACCCTAACAGAGGACTAACTGAATTTCCTTCAGAAATGTTGGTTAGTTAGAGGTAATGATCAGGTTCTAGTGCAGAAGTAACACTTCAGCTGGGACCCCAAGGTTGTGTACACACCAACTGGTCACATCTAACATGTACCTTGAAGATAGAGATAGATAATTGTGGAACATTGCTGGAATGATAACAGCAGGGGTAAACCAAAGTACTTAGACAGTACATATCCCGGTGCCACTTAGTCCATTATGGATCCCCCATGGAGTGCCTTAGTAGTGATCACATACCTACAGATTTGGAAGCTGGAGTTCAACCTTGTTTGCTGTGGCAAGGTCACAAATTTGTTTAATGTAACTAATATTCTAATGCAGGTGCCATTACATTAGACTTGAATCGCTTCCCTCGGGGTGCCAAGTCCTCCAAACTGTGCACCCTAGACATGCTCAGGACTGATGGATCTGTACCAATGGTTAGCATATTCAAGCAGAAGAGGGTGAAAGGCTGGTGGCCATTCTATGTCAAGAAAGAAAATGAAGAAATGGAGCTTACGGTTGGTACTCCATCTTACCCTAATGTACACTGTGGTAAAGAAATAGTAGTTATGTCATTTTAACACAACTTTATACGGTAATTGAAGCAAGGATGCATTATTCGTCTGCGACTTTCAGCATGCATTAATGAATTTAGTTCTCTTTTAAATTTGTAATAATGTGAAATATATTGCAGTTAACATATCCTGAAGAGAATCAGAGGTCTTAGTGATATAACTGTGTCATCATTACTAAATATTACTACTGTAATTGGAACAGGGAAAGGTAGAGGCTGAACTTCATCTTCTAACACGTGAGGAAGCAGAGAAAAACCCAGCAGGATTGGGCCGCAGTGAACCTGACCCTCTTGACAAACCCAAGTAAGTACAGTGGTCACTGGTTGTTGTTTCTATGTTTACTGTATAGACTTCAAGGAAGTATGAAGGATTTATACATCCACTGCTGCTCTTGCATTCTCCTCTAGCTTGTTCTCCTCCTGATTCTTTACTCCTCATTCTTCCTTTTCAGATTCTTTTGATTGTTTGATTCTCATATTATTTAATGATGCCTTTTGAACTACATGAATATGCAGTGGTAGATGATAAGATTATTGTGAATGACAGGGTGGAAGAAACACACAAGGAAGCAATCGTGTACTAATTTAAGTTTTGCATGGAGGAATTGAAGATAATACACACACACACACAGATATTACAAACTGGACAGCCAAATCTCAGGAGAGATTCAAACACAGAAGCTGTGAATAGGAAGCAAAAATGCTAACTATTATACTTGTATGAGATCCATTATTATTATTATTATTATTATTATTATCATCATCATCATCACCACCACCACCACCATCATCATCATCATCATCCTTCATTTTTATGATAATCACTTCTCCTTATTTTGGTGTCTTCTTTTGAGAGTTCAATCTGAGATGCTCTCTTACATCTCAAATTTCACTTGTGGGTAAGAAAATCCCACAGTTCCCTTTTCTCTCATATCCATTGTCATTTTGGATAGAGTACATTTTCTCATTCTCTTCACATAGCCAGACCAATGATGAATATATTTTTCTAAATTCTATTGTAATGTGACATGTGCATATTCGCACCTGTACCAATTTATTGTACTGATATATGAATACTCTACACACACTGCAGACATTTTTAAATACAAAATACAGGTTTTCAGCATTATAACTTGGTGATCAAGATTCATTTTTCTGATTCTTCCATCACAGAACTGTAAAATTGACAACTTTATGTCAATTTATAATCTGTCTCCATGCATGCTTGCCCTCCATTATGTTCTCTTTGATTTAATCACCTAACAGTACTTGGTGAAGTGGACAGTTTATAAAGCTGTTTAGTTATAATTGTGTCCATCCTGCTACTCCCTTTTCCAAAATTCTCCACAGGACTTTGTTCTCAGACACCTTATGGCCGTGCATATGTATAATTTTATAATGTTTGCCAGCCGGCCAGATGCATCCTTCATGTGGTTCCTGAACCCACTGAAGTCAATCCGGTACATTGTGTGGCACAACTACAAGTGGGCCATCCTCAAAATTCTGGCTGTTCTGGCTCTGGCAGTTGTGTTGTTGCTGTTCTTCTACTCAGTGCCAGGCTACACTGTCAAGAAGCTGCTGGGTGCTTGAAACTCTGACCTCAACATGTACAGAAGAGTCACAGTCACAAGTATTAGGCATCACATAGACCACTGTGATGTCAAGTACTGCCTCAGTAGAACAGGCTGAATATGCCAGCTGCATAGTCCTCTGGCCTAACACAGTAACTGGGGTGGTGTACTGGTGTGAAAAGAAACTGGACAGCTTTCCAGAAGAAGGGCCATTAAAAGTAACCTGAATTCTTCACATGCTGCTAAAGTATGATGCCAAGCCTCTGGATGTCAGTGTCCTATATATTCCTGCTTGAAAGTTTTGACAGAATTCACAATATCAGGTCTTGGTCAGAATTTTCGTGTATACTATATCATACCTGCAGACCATTGTTTGTCCACTGCATAGAGTGAGCCATGAATACTGACACTATTGTAGGAGCCATAAACCTAAACCTTGCTTCATAAGAATTAGAAGGTCATGGCATTAAGCATAATATACATTTGTAAGGGTGCAAACAGCAAATACATTCCTACAATCATGTGCTAAATCACGTTAGTGTCGTGACTTGGAGCAGTCAGTAATTAACTGAACCTTATGTTATTGTACATAAAAGTAGGCAAGAACATGGCTGTGTGATATAGTAAGTGCTGTGGATGGTATTGTACATCTGTGATTGCTGTTTGCAACATGAACACTACTGCCTAACAGAAAGGGCAGTGGCCACAACACGGGTATATATCCAGCTGCAGGCAGCTGGAAACTGGGCATTTGCGCACCAAATCGGTGATAGCCATGGTTTGGGATGGGTAAACTGCTTTGTGGTAGTAATTGTGCTGAGCTCTCAAAAGGGAATAATAAATCCTTCCAAGTTTAGAACTTGTAATATTCAGTGTGAACACAATGTCCCTTTTCTGTGAGCTAAATGCTGTCAGAAGCTCTGTTGGATTCAGTTCTTTGTTCACCAAATCCTGTTCCCATCTAATGTTTAATTCCACAAACTTACCAATCTTAAATTTTTTAAACTTGTGAGTGTAGTTGTTATGGTTTGTTGTGTTTTTCCATAAATGGGCTTCAGAGGAGATTGTCACACTCACTCTTCCGTTTGAAAAATCATGCTTCATTAGAAAGTCTGAGTGGGATATAATCATTTAAGTTCTAACAAAATAAATGAGGCCTGATAAGGTTACATGTGTCAAAATATATGGACAGCAAATACACAATCATTTTCTTTCCTTGTACTTAAATCATCATCATCATCATCATCATCATTATTCCCATGAATTATGCAGGCTTAGGATTAACTTTGTTTTACTTGTATTTAAGAAATAACTTCATAAAGTCAGATATTTTAAAGTATTATATAACTGCCCTATGTTTCAGGGATATATATGCACAAGGTAATAATTTTTAATGCAATGAATAAAAGAAAGCCCATCATTATACACCTACATTTAGAACAAGGTTTTCTTCTTTTATTTGTTTTGCAGAGTGCTACAAAAACTGAGCCTGACAGTGGTTAGTGGTAGACATGTTACATTTGTTCCCACTAAGATGGTACATACCTTAGAATGAAACCCTATTCCTCTGATCATGTAGGTTTTATTTTCAGTATGTATTTACATTGCCAGTTGTAGTGTAAAGTAGGGGTGTACAAATTTTCCAGAAATGTAGGAGCCACCCAAAAATAAAAGGTGCAATCATACCAAATTTGGTAGTCATGGCAACCTGGTGCCTGGAATTTGTTCATGTCTTTGGCCATGTAATAATTCTAAATTGAGTAACTTACATATTAGAGCTTTTATGATTGCTTATTTTAATGATGGGCATTTACCCTGGTGGGAACAAAGCAGCACTATGTGATACAAAACGTTCCTGGTGGGTAAAACATTGTGATGACATACAGTTTGTTTTCTTTGTTTCCAGACATGCAATAGCATAGGAATCATTGTATTAGTTCAAAACTTCGGGAATTTGATAGCACTTTATATTTAAATGGAAGGAAATTAGTCATCGTACATGTTACATTGTACTGTTAAATAATAATAAATTTTAATTACATGTTGGAAGTATAATAAATTTGATTCTGCTGCTGTTGTGAAGTTCACACTTTGCATACATGTCAGTCCATTTACTTTTATGTGACCATATGAGGTGTAATGAGAGGAACCACTCTAAAATTTCAGATTTTGTCTAAATTCCTGATTTCAGATTTTATTAGCTCTTATTTCTTTCCTAATATTCACCAGAAACTTCATCTCTGTTTGTTAACTTACGTCCATGTTTTTATTCAAGTAATACACTGCTAGCAAAGTGTTCATTAGAATTAAAAATTAAGTCTAAAAAGCATATTTAATTTCACAGTACTATTGTTAGCATTCCTCTTTCATATTCAGGAGATCTTGGATTCAGTCTCAGTCCAGATTTATCCCAAGTGAGGTTATCCCTTCTTCCCGCATACTTCCACATTCATCATTCACAGTCATCCACAATTTCAATTCTGAAAAACCTGTGAGCTTGGAAAAATGTTATAAAACAACATAAGAACCAACCAACCATTTGGTGCAACATGAATCTACACTGCTTTATATTTTGTCTCACGCATTTTGTAAGTACAGTTCCTCATGAAGCCCAATTAATTGGTCATATGATGACAAGGCCTTCCCATTTCTCCTCTTGTATCCACTTATTTATTTATCTTTTCTCATTCAGTTCTCAATCTTCTATTTGGAATCCAAGTGGTCATTTATTCAACATCTTGATTTTTAATACAGTAATATGAGGAGTACAAAGTTTGAAACCCCTCGTTATGTAATTTTCTCCAGTTCTTGGACCACGTAAACATATGATTGGTAAAAGTTTCCAGAATTTTATGTTGCAGTATGTCAATGCCTATCCAACTGGTTTCTTCATGAACTTGTAAGGTTCTCTTACAATATTTCATATATGCTTCATTATATAGAACATTGCTATTGTATCTAACCTCATTAAGTTATATGCTCTGAAATTTTATTCTTTTGTCCTCTCACAGACATAACGCAAATCTTGGCACAGATCTGAGAAATAATTACTTCACTAGATTTAGCTGTCTTTGGAATATTGCTTTAAATTATTACTTTGAAGCATGTAACAGCAAATAAATGCTAAAATGTTAAAAGAAAATCATTGCAGTGAGCAGCTGCAAGGTTGTGCTGTGGTATTTTTGGTTTCTAGGCATACCACATAACTGAAAACCTGCTGTGGTTTCGGTGCATAAGAATTAATGTTACGTGAATCTATCCTTTTAGGCCAACCACATATAAACAATGCTTTAAAATTCACTCCACTTTTGAAGATATAGTAGCAGTAAAAATGTGACATTGACATATCCCCTGTGTTGGAAACCACTACTGTTAATGTGTTAACTGTAAATTCTGGAATTAAATTATGTTTTCTGGCAGTAGCCTGCTAAATAATTTCAGTCATTCAACAGTAGTTAGTCACCACCAAGGTGCAAAATGATCTGCTTGCTTGTGACTGTATACTCATATAAAATGAAACTCCACATAATGTAAGCTGCAGCACTACCTGTTCTCCTTAAATATCACCCTATGAGAATTTCATACAGTAGAGCATTATAAGGGTGTCTAGTATATAGATGTTGGTCATAAATGCCACCAGTCTAACAACACTTTCAGTTTTAGTTTTAAAATTGGTGCTCAGACATATTGGAATTAAGTTCTTATACCATACTTGAAAAGATAATGCCCACTTTCTGTTGCTGACATACATCGTATAAGCAGCAGGGACTCTTTACAGTGTGTGAGTCTGCAGTGTTGTGCTACTCCAGTTCACTTTCAAATTCAGTTGACTAGTCTAAGTATATGTGGCAGCAGGCATAAAATTGTGCCTTGTCTTTCACTGTACTGTATGGAGGTACCCAGATTGACAGTTGTAGATTTATTTCAGTCACTCACCAACAAATTTCTGCTTCTACAGTTCTTTACACTCAATAACAATGGGGGCCTTGAAATGGAAAGCCTCCTGTTTTTATTGCATGCTGTTGAGAAGTTTGACACATGTAAATTTCATATAAATTCATACAACATTATTAAAGTCATAGTAATTTTGCAGTGCAGTGTCCAACTTTGAACAAAAGCACACACTCCCTGCGGTCTGTCTTCTACAGCCACTGGCACTGGCACACAGCATTCTGCATTGTGTTGTCATTGGCACAGTGGCATATTTGTAGGCTTTTTTTTTTTTTTTTTAAATGAAAAA
>Ga0123357_10007282_pt1 | contig 13651 bp, 7 predicted proteins | sample TergutEmb28metaG_FD_89873 | JGI IMG/M metagenome (GOLD analysis project Ga0123357, IMG submission 89873) | Embiratermes neotenicus P4 segment gut microbial communities from Petit-Saut dam, French Guiana - Emb289 P4 | ecosystem: Host-associated > Arthropoda: Insects > Digestive system > Gut ... | reverse complement strand
GGGAAGAAAAAAATTAAAAAATTGGGGGGGGGGGGGGGGGGGGGGGAGATACAGTTCACATGCATCCTACGTTCACAGGGTGTACGTATGTGGATTTGACTCCTGCACAGATCTGGGTCGACTGGAGGGCTGTTATGCAAACGGTAATAAACCTCCAGTTCCCATTAAAAAAAAAGAGAGAGAACTTACTGCCCTTATAAGCGTATATAAGCTTCCCAAAGATTCCGAAGCAAGGAGATAGGCTTGGTAAAAACAGATTTCAACATGGCTCAGTCATCACCGATAAAATGGAATCTGGCAACCCCTGCTGTACAAGCAAACTAGTGAAGTCTTGTTTTGCCATACATGGCGAAAGCAAGTCTCATGTTCTCGTACATACATCCAGCATCTGTCAACTCAAAAAGGGCCAGCAGTCACAACAAACACTGTAGCACAGAATCACTGCCACAAGGGTTCAAGTCTTAATCTGTTTTAAAGCATGCCAATGCATACCAAAGACAATGCCAGATACCAACAGCGATACTCCGTCTGGTCCCGTCTCGTGTAGCAACTTCGAAGCCATATATTGCAGGGGTGTAAAATTTTCCACAAATCTAGAAGCCGTCTCAAAATTCTAGGCACCAGGAGGATGAAACGAGGCAAAGTCCGTACTGAGGACCGACAAATAACAGACGCCAATGTACAAAATTTAGACGCCCAGATTTATGCATCCCTAATTATACTCACAGTCATACTTTCGAACGTGTAACTTTAAACGTAAACCACTACATATTAGGACAAAGCTAAAACAAATTCGAATGTTCTATCACACAGGCCACTAGTTACACCGTTTCATACGTGTTCGGAATGACAATTTCATAATTATGTTCCTCTTCCTCACGTTTTCAGAAACCGTTCTGGCGTTTGGATCTCGCAAGATGTTATATAGCGAGCGAAGGCATAAATTCCATATATAAACACATACCCCGACACCATACCAGGCGCTAGTAATGAGGCTGGTTTACATACAAGCAGAGAAAAGTAGGTTCAGACCCACATCCATGTTTCGCTATCATAATGCAACACAAATACAGTTAAAGTCCTTCCAAATACGACAAGCACAAACAATTTCAAGAGAGAGTAACAGATCAAAATTAGATTCATGAACGTATCATCCAATTAAATTTGGGGAATGTTTGCTATCGTTCACTTCAGCCTCTTTCCTTCGCCCAATATCCAAACCCCATGAGATCAATCCCCATGAAGCTAAAATCATTTCGTGTTCAGGTCTTCTTCGTCCTTCTGGGATACACCCATGAGTCACTGTGTAACAGATACCCGACGTTTCTTTACTGGACGCTGACCCCCCGAAGATGAGACAACTAAGCTGTCTCGAAACGTCGGGCACCAAACACCCAGTGACGAGGTGTCATATCCCGTAACAAGAAAGATTACAGCTGCACCAATACGAAGGCCAAATATTCCGACCCGCCTGTCACTTCATATGGAAGTGAAACTTGGTTTATCATCCTAAGAGACATAACAAAGCTTGAGGGTGTTGGACAAAAATGCACTGACGATAATTTTTGGACCTAAGATGAGTTCCGTGATTTGTACTTTTCGCCTTATATTATTTAGGTAATGAATGAGGAAGATACAGACAGGAAATGGAGGAGACGACAACTGCATACACAATATTATCCGAAAAAATTGAAACGGAAAGACCGCTTGGGAGAGTGATCCATATAACGTCAAATACATCTCAAGGATGCAGGGTATGAGGTTATGGAACTGAATCAATTGGCAGAGCACACGATACCGTGAAGAAAAGGTCCCATAAAAAGCGGGAATATTCTCGAATAGTTCAGCGACTAACATCTGCTCCATGAAGCTGGTTTTGGTGCAGAGATAATACACGCAAAATTAAAATTCCTCTCCACACATGCCCAACTCCAAAAGAACGCAGAAATTATTAAACACAAAACGTAAATTATCCAGGTGTATAATCCCATGATTTACATTTTATTTAGTGTTCCACGAATAAAAATTCTTTTTAATGACGTTGTGGGCAATGTCCAAATAAACTTGTCCTAAGATAGCATAAGTTTATGTCCTTAGCAAGTTAACGTCCCGCTTTTAAGCCCCCTACATCTAACTTCGCATCTAGCTCAGAACACGAAAGTGTGCATAACAGAAGACGCGACTTCACTATTATGTGTTGCTTACATTTAATTTCTGCAAAGAACTCACCGAATTGCACAATTACATTCCCATCAAGAAGGACACTATCGAGGACCTTCTCTCGCTGTCCCTCAGTCTCTCGATGAAGGAGTGCTAATATGAACCTGCGTTTCAGACGCGTTCGCACACTACGAACAGTGCATACGAGCATCGTCACGTCTGTCTGTCCGTAAGTATTAGCTCGGCTCCCATTGGGCGGATTTTCGTAAAATGTGATACTGGAGGCTTTCATGAAGATCTGTCAAGAAAATCCACATTCGGGTAAAACCAGACAAAACTATCGGGCACTTTTGCATGAAGACCTAAGCACGTATTATTGTTGCCGGCGACATAACATCGCCATAAAACACTGTTCACAGCGACATATTAGCACAACAATGCAAAAGAAACGCACTCTTGCCTCTACGTTGTTAATAGCGACATATGGAGGTCAACAATACTAAGAGAATGCAGTGTTGTCGCGGGAGTTACGACGAACACACTACAGTGGACGTACTAGCCCGTCTTTTGTGCATTCCACTAGCTATGCGAATGCGCCACAATGTGACGTCACAGTGCATTGCCTTTCTTGTGTGTAGCAAAACCTGAAAGCTGTTCGAACTGCAACAAGCTCTCACCAAAGGGTACGAGCAAGACGAAGCCTAGTTGGTCGCTAGTAGATTAGATGGTCGCCTGGCAGGAAGACAGCCACATTGTATTTTAAATGGAAGTGCTCAAGATGAAGCCGAGCCGAAACAGGTCCGGTCGCTCGCTACCGCAAAAGTCCCTGGAAGAATGAAGTCTTTCATTTGTAAGGGCTTTAAGCGACCGGCTCGGATGTCACGCATGCGCAAAACACTTAAGTAGGATTTACTCAATGCAGTGATCACAGATATGTTATAGTGAAAATGTGGTCAGAAATCGAATCCGGGATAAATACAAGTAGTAACTTTAATAAACAATGTAAATCAGGTTTAAGCCGGTCCCAGCGGCCAAGTGATTTGAGGCGAAGGTCTTCGCCGCTGGCTCGAATCCCGCTTCGGGCATGGATGTTTGTCCCTTGTCTATATATGTTTTGTCATCCCAAGCCTTGCGACGAGCTGATCACTTATCCAAGCAGTCGTACAATGTGTGTGTCAGAAGGATGGAGGTCTGGGTCTTACAGTAACCCGTGTAACACTGGAAAATAAGCTGTATAAAAATCTTCTTTATTCCAACAATGTTTCAATTTCCATTCTTAAATATTCGAAAAACTGACTTGGATAATTTAACTTTTTATACAGACGATGATGCTGTCCGAAATTATTTCTGTCAACAATGACTGGATGCACTTGACGCTGTCGCATAGGTGATTCTTGTAGCAATGCACAGCTACCAACAAATTCCTCAGTCACTACCACTACTTGAATACATAGTTCTAGCAGCCACGTCTAACAATTAGCAGTTTCTGATCTGTATCTGAAAATAGCAGCTTGAATGACACGACTGAAACAAGCGTCACTGTGCGCAACCTCGGTTTCTACTAGGCCACCTTCCCGGCTCCCAGCGACCTGCTAGACTACATTCTAGGTTCCGTCTTACGCTTACCCTAACTCACCAATCCATCCACCCACACGCAACTGGAACTCGATACACGCAGTGCGTGGGTTGTGTAACAGCAGTCGGATAGGCGCTCGGTTCTATACAAGAAATTCTTTTTACATTACAAATTCGGTAAAAGAAAACCCAAAGACCACAATGCTTAAATATCGATAAAATTAAGTGAAAAAAATAATTGTTTTATTCCACATGCTTTCGTAAATATTAGTTTCCCAAACATACGGAAAATGATAGGTATATTTCTAACAGAGAATGTGAAATTAAATTTCTTCACAGCGAATTCTGTTAAGTTCCATCTACACATTATCACCTTGAACATTAAAGCTCAATATACACACCAATGAGGCACTGTGTGCAACTACCAAACAACACTAACATTTCAGAAAACTTAATTAAGTTAATGACAGTTAACTAATGCACATTAAAACACAACAATTACGTGTAATTTAATTTACTGCTCGGGTCTTTAGGGTATTCCACAACCTACTGGCAGCGAAATCCGCTGTTAAAAATTAAATGGATGCAAACCACGTGACAGAGGTAGGCCTATGTAAATGCTAAAGGGCGATGAAAAAAAATCATACATTATCACTACAATGAAAATACAAACAAAACTATTTTTATAAAAACAATATACCTTTTGTGTTGCTGCACTTTAATAAAAACAATATGTATTGTTTTTAAAATAAAACAGTTATGTTGAACGGTACTCCCACTGCATTGATACTTATTAACCACAACGGCATGTCGTCAACCAAGAAAAAAACAAGAGCTTATCTCATTTATTAACTCCAAAGTACGAATAAGAAGCCGGAATAGCGTAGTCTAGGATATGTGTTGGACGATCCAGGGTTCAGAAAATAAAACAACAGAAACACAAAAACAATATCACAGCAAATGTTCATATTTTTGTTACCGCATTTCGACTACTTAAAAACGCTAGTACTATCTGACAACAGTCGGCGGAAGGTTTCGACTCTGGGTGGTGACATTATGTTCGCATCATCAGCGAGTCTAATAGCTTGAAACCGGCAATGACTGACAACCATTATTCGAGCAACAACAGTGACGACACCTTAATTAAAGCGATACACTTCCTTCAAGATGGTAGTCGACTACTTGAGAAGAAATGAGAAAGACTGACAACCCACACGGCATAAAGAAGGATGGGCGTCTTTGTTCTGAAATTTCTTGCCTCTACTCCACACACGGTATGACTGAAGTGGGAATGGTGTCGATCTTAGTGGCTAAGCGGGGTAAGAGGCACACGCTGGGGTCGAGATTGCGATCTCCTTTCGGGGCAAAAATATTCATCCGCGTCTTTATGTGTTGTTTTGTGACAGCACAGACCTGACATCCCTCCTCTAAACTAAATGCCTACTACTGTGGCGCATGATAGAGACTCACTACTGCAGAACTGACAATTCCCTAAAACATTACTTCCAAACTACACAGTTCTAAATCAGTTTTCATTCCGTATGCCACTGCATGTCTCAAGGGCAGTCAGTTTCACGTGGCTGTGTATAATTACTCTCGATTACGTATGCGTCAATTACAGCTTACTTCGGCCCACAAAGCTGCAAATGTTATTGCACTATGTAAAAGTGCCGATCCCAGTGGCCGCGCGGTCTAGGCGTGCGTCTGCGGCCGCTCGCGAGCTAGGATTGCCAGTTCGAATCCCGCTGGAGGCATGGATGTCTGTCTCGTACGAATGTTGTTTGTTGTCAGGTAAGGTCTCTGCGTCGGGCTGATCACTCGTCCAGCGGAGTTCTGCTGAATGTGATGTGTCCTATGAGTGTGAACGCTAAGCCCCGTAACGAGAGGCCGTGACCCGGAATCGGTGCGAAGGGCCACGGGGGGAAAAAAGTAAAAGTACATATAATAAAATATTATAAAGCTTTTATCCCCCTCATAACTGTCTGCCAATCCCTGTGGCCGTCCAGTCTAAGATACAGGTCTACGGTCGCTAGATTACTAGTACTGAGGGTTCGAATCCCGCTGAGGGCATGGATGTTCATCTGTGTTGAGTGTTGTGTGGGTAGCGGCCTCAGCGACGGGCTGATCACTCGTTCAGAGCACTTCTAACGGCTGTGTGTGTCTACCTGTGTTTGATCTAGAAACCTAGAAGTCTAGGCCCGATTTGGGGTGTAGCACCACAGCAAAAATTTTATTTTCTACTCACAGCAAGGACCAATGACAACAAATAATAATGGGTAAATGTTTGTGTCAATCTGCAAAGCGAGTACACATAATTAATTTTGCAACTTGTGTCGAAACGACACTTAACACAGACCACGCAAATCGTGTGATTCCAGAAACGGAGACGCAAGCCGAATTTCGTAGTAACACAAACGAAAAACCTGCGTGTGTGAGGGCATGCTGGCGCGTGCATGCATGTCGATCTATATACCAACAATGTTTTAAGTACTCTTTCATGATAAACCCAAAGCCAAATGTATAATCCGATGTAACACAGCCATTAAAATATTAACCCTAATCCGTCAGAAAGTCGTGATGATGAGACTGCAATAATTACGGTGTGATTACGCTATGTTGAAGACATGCAGACATGGGACAAAGCTTACTGCATGGACTAACACCTCAACTAAGTACACATCGAAGATAACACGCCACATATTACGGTTCGAGTGAAACGCAACCATGCCCAAATTACTGAAAATGTATATTTAAGTTTTAAACCTTAACCATTACAACACCGGTCCCTTAGGGTTTTATCCATGTTTCTTATTTTTGCTGTAGCCCTGTACATTGCAAGAACCGTTTTTGCAAATTATGTAGGTGCACTACTACAATTCTCCTAGCATTTTTAAAAGTTTGGGATGCGTTTGCATCTGAAGGATTCACAGCTAACCCTGGTTTTCTTCCTCAGCACATCGTGAAAGTCGCTCATCCGCTTCCGGACGGAAAAGTTACTTCCTCCTGGGATGATATTCCTACGCCTGGGTCTTCAGAAAGGGTATTCTCAATCTTTCACACTTCCCGCTCGCAATAACTACAAAAGGGCCTTTTTTTAAGTTTCACAGTCCCTATTCCTCTGATGATGACCCTTTCGGGTCCTCGAAGAGGGCCGTTTCCTCACATCCCGCTATCTTCCCCGTAGTTACCCAGGAAACCCCGTTTCCTAGACACCGTTACTATTGGCAATGAGCATCTTTCCTCCTACCGAGGGTCTGAGTGACCACCTTCTATGCAACCTGTCTACCCAACCTGGATGTATTATCCCGCTACTCATTTCTACCGCGAAGATGGAAACAGCGTGTCCCACCGCAACGCTGATACCTTCCTACAAGATTAAACGTTGTCACAACCCATAAGGCCTTCATCTGGGCTAATTTCCTCTCCGTTTACTTCTATACCATTCTCTTTATTAGTGTCTCACACAGTTGCCCACACAAGATAAAAATATTAGTAAATATTTTTATACCTCCAGGTAAAGCTCTTACTCTGAATTCCGAACTATACAATATAAATGTTGTGCGTTAAGTTCCTGCCACCTCGCCTGTGGCTCGTTAAGATGTAAATGCTTTACGAGTATTTCCGGAATGTGTGGTACATCCTCCCAGTTCCGGGTGACACTTTTAGAACAGGCGCTGTTTGTCGGTCACAATTACCAGGCGGTTATTAAAATGTGCAGCACACAACGACCGGAGTAAAGAGGCACACTATACGTCATAATATTCAGGGACCACAGACACTCAACGGGCAATGTTCCGACGTCGCCTAAAGCTGATGCTTGCCAAAATACTTCATTCCTTTCACAGGAGGTTCCTAGATCGAACCCTCGAATCAATCACCAAAACAAGCTTCACACGACTATGACAGTATATCTACATCCGCGTTTTCTGAAACATGTTCAGAATAACCTTGTGCGAGAATACTTCGATCACAGCGCTCACAAACCAACTTTGTCATTCACACGGACACAACTCGCTCTCTTTTCGACTGTGTGCTGTACAAAGCCTTGCCGCGAAGACGTTTAGACAGGGTGTTGGTAAGAAACAGGGAGAAAGAATGCACTTTACCTATCAAATCGACACAACACAGAGAGGAGGATGGAGCATTACAAGTGAAAATGTTTCGGTATAAAATTAGATTCTTTCATTTAATTCTGATATATTTTCCACATCTATTCTCGGTTCCGAATGAACATATATATAGTATAAGTTTTACACAAGCTTCTCTAGACGATTATACGTATGACCGGTATTTCGCGAGATATTGCCTATCATTCTATGCCAAAGAACCCACGATGAAATGTTTGTCTTTCGATGAAAAATGAAATACGCCATGGCCGCGCATATCCAGTTTCAAAGCCGATGGTACCTTTGATGTTAAATAACCTTACCTCTTAAGACAAAGTAATCAATTACTCAAACAAACGCTAAGCAACTCCGTGACCAAAATCCCAACTAACTTTCCCTGAAGTACTCGTTCGAATCCAAGCTAAGATTCTCGATACAATTCGACTGTCTTTTCTGTAGAAATGTAGGTACTGTTTTTCGAAGTAGGTAACGAATTCTTCCTCGCCCAGCTCCCTCCCTTCATCACTCACACTTACGCCCACATTTAAGAAACACGAGAGGGAACCACGCTATCGAATCTTGTGAACTGAATTTATATATACATACACTAATAGAAACAAATTCTAGAGATTTTTATTTTATATAAATTTTATATACATCGGACCGTGCATCGTGAATCGAATTTAATAATATTCCAACAAGATGCGGCTTATTCAGTTTATTACATTTCTGTAGGCAGCTCTACATGTTTCAGGTGTTGACACCCATCATCAGGAGCTCGTACAACTGTAATTACAGCTTCTGGTATTGATTAGCTGCAATGAGTAAAATACGCTGCTATTAATACTAATGTACATTATACATTAGTATGCTGTTATTAATAGTAATGTACATTAATATTAATAGCAGCGCATTTTACTCATTGCAGTTAATCAATACCAGAAGCTGTATTTACAGTTGTACGAGCTCCTGATGATGGGTGTCAACACCCGAAACATGTAAAGCTTCCTACCGAAATGTAATAAACTGAATAAGTCGCATCTTGTTGGAAAATTATTAAATTCAATTCTAGAGATATTTTTATGTTGTCTAAAGCAAATAGTAATCGCACATCCTCTAGACAAACCCGGTTCCAAAAGTACCATGCCCTTTCGCGGGAAATTTTAAATGGTCATTAAGAATTAACGCTAAGTCGCAGGGTCATAGAAGAAGACACGCAAAGTACGTACAAACGTAACACTGAGCGCGTTGGCGTAACCACGTTATTGTGGAAAAACACTAAGCAATACAAATTCTGAGTGTGTGTCTGCAGCCTTAGTTATCCAGCATGCAATGCGCACGCTCCACATCTGCGGCATGTCCGGCTCTAGAATATTTTTCCACATTATCTCACAAACGGCACGAATTTCGGAAAAAAAGAAAAGTTACTGAAAATAAAATGTGTGTTTTTCATATTCTCTACATTTGTCTGAAACATTTTTTTTCATTATAATAAGAACTGCTATTTGGAGCTATGAAGGACGAGGTACCGGGGAGTGGAGGAGATTGCATAGCGAGGAGCTAAATGATTTGTACTCCTCACCCAATATTGTGCGAGTGATAAAATCGAGAAGAATGAGATGGGCTGGGCATGTGGCGCGTATGGGTGAGGAGAGGGGGGTGTATAGGGTCGTGGTGGGGAGACCGGAGGGAAAGAGACCACTGGGGAGACCTGGGAGTAGATGGGCGGATAATATTAGGATGGATCTCCAGGATGTGGTATGTGGGTTTATGGACTGGATTGGGCTGGCCCAGGATAGAGACAGGTGGTGGACGCTTGTGCGTGCGGTAATGAACATTCGGGTTCCGTGAAATGCGAGGTATTTCTTGACTAGCTGCAAACCAGTTAGCTTCTCTAGAAGGACTCTGCACCATGGAGTAAGTAAGTATGAGGAGAACTGCGCGAGATATGATCAAATGTGTATATTGGTATACAATTACAGTGCCCTTTATTCTTATCAGATATTAATGAAACATGAACCTTGACAGATTTTAGCAAAATAATCAAATATAAAATGTAATGAAAATCCGTCCAGTGGCAGTCGGGTTGTTCCATGCGGACGGGCGATTAGACATGATAAAGCCAACAGACGCTTATCACAATTTTGCCAACGCACCTAAAAAGTGACACGGGGTATTTATTCATGACCAATATGCAGACATAATGACATTATGGCGTGACGCTATCGTAACTAGAATTTCCCTTTTAAGTTCAACATAAATAAAGAACTAACAGGGACAATATATCGATGAAATGCACAAAAAAGAGTAGCCACTCAATACGCACACTGCGCACCATGTCTCTCTCAGCGCAACCAGATAAATGACCTTCAAATACACACACACACACACACACACATATATATATATATATATATCGTATTGCGAAAGTTCAGTGGCGTACCAAAAAACGCACCAGATGTGCGTATGAAGAGTGCGGCGCGTTCACATGTTTGTAACCCGTACAATTCTCAGTTAGCTACCACTTGGTCACATATGTGGTGTGGCTATAAAATAACCGGACTTCATTATTTCCCGCTTCCTTGTAAACTTGGCAACAGCGGGCCGTGTGTGATAATGGCTTGTGCTCACCCCTTCAATCACGGTTACAATTTCAAGGTCGTGGGGCAAACAGTTTGGCAGTAGCCGTTGCTTGAAGTGGATCGTGTTCTTGTTCTCCGTCGGAATCACGTTAAGTGTTAACGTGGATCAACGCGTCAATGTGAAATTCTGTGTGAAACTTGGAAAATCCGCTAAAGAAACGTACGATTTGTTGAAGGAAGTTTATGGTGATGAGTGTCTATCTCGTACTCAAGTTTTCGAGTGGTTTAAAAGGTTTAAAGAGGGAATGGAAGAGATTGGAGACGATCAGCGCCCCGGTCGTCCCAGTACATCGAAAACAGATGCTAACATCGAAAAAGTCGGTGAAATTGTTCGACAAAATTGTCGGCTGAGCATTCGAGCAGTTGCTGAGTTAATTAACACTGACAAGGAAACTGTTCGACAGATATTACATAACAATTTCAACATGAAAAAAGTGTGTTCGAAGATACTGCCGAGACTTCTCACTCCTGAGCATAAGGAAATTTGAATGAACATTTGTGCTGACATTCTTCAAAACACTGAAAAGACCCAAACGTTTTAGAAAACGTAATAACTTGTGATGAATCATGCTTTTTTTAATACTACCCAGAAAGTAAGCGTCAATCTATGTAGTGGAAAAGCCCCAGTTCACCAAGGCAAAAGAAAGCACGGCAGAGCAAATCCAAATTTAAGGCAATGATGATCGTTCTTTTCGACATCCGAGGGATTGTTCACGTGGATTGGGTGCCTGGAGGTCAGACCGTTAACCAGGTCTACTACAAGGAGGTTTTGACAAACCTTCGTGAACGGGTGAGAAGACATGAAATGTGGAAGAACGGCTCATGGGTTCTTCACTAAGACAAGGCGCCGGCACACAACGCCCTGTGTGTCAGGACGTTTTTGACGAAGCACAAGATGACCGTGTTGGAACACCCACCGTACTCACCTGACCTAGCCCCATGTGCCTTTTTTTTTTTATTTCCAAAGATCAAGTCCGCGTTAAAAGGAACCAGGTTCGAGTCCGTGGATGCAGTGAAGGCGAAAGCGACGGAGCTCATGAATAAGCTATCAGAAGACAATCTGCAGCATTGCTTCCAACAGTGGAAGATTCGCATGGAGCGGTGTAGGGGTCGGGGAGGGGAGTACATTGAGGGTAACAACATTTCTATTGTGTAATTTTTTCAATAAAAAATGTTCTAACATCAGTCCGGTTATTTTATAGCCACACCACGTATTTTGTTACTGTTCACACCACGCATATATCAAAGGCATGCGCAGAAATTATAGCTGTACGTTTCAGCTGATTTTAGTCGTTAAAGTTCACCGTTTTCCCCCATCGAAATATTTCCAATTTCCACGCACACTTAACACTTCGTACAGGCGCGGGCATAATATTCCTATGTATATTCGCAATAAATGTACAATACTAAACAGTATGTTTGTGTTTTCCTTCTTTGTGCGGCATGTACAGTACAGTTAATGGAGAAGAAAATCAGTAACTGCCAGCAAGGTGACAACACAAAAAAAAAAAGACCGTTCGAATGCCACTTCATAATTACGTCACAAACTGCGTCTACGTGGCGTCATAATCATGTATAAAGCAGTAAATATTAAATATTAAATATCTGGGTTATGTGTCCATTATGTCATTACTCGGCATGCCACTCGCATCAATGTGGCATGCGCAGTAGCTATCATCAAGCTTTAAAGGTGTACAGTTAAATAAGCGTCTCCGTAACGAACCGAAATTTCCACCAGCAAAACGTTGCACCTAACCATTCGCGGGCTGTATTAGGTCAGGAAACTAGTTCGACGACCTAGTGACTATCGGTCAGAACATAAAGCAATGAGTGACGGGGACGGAAATGATGTTAAAAAATGCTATTTACCTGGTACTTTCAACCTGCAATTACGATCCCATGACTCTCAGCGGTTAATGCGCAGTGAATTTTTTTTAACTTTCCAGCGGCCGAACACCCACCCCACCCCACCCCGGTTTTAAAATTTTCATTCTTCATTCATTGTTTCGTCTGAAATTTTAACCGCTGATGAACAACGGAAAGGTAGCGGTTTCTACTGTGAACATGTTCGTGAGCGACGTTAAATTCTTGCCATGTAAAACCTGTTTTCCTGCACATCGACTACTGCAAATTAAACCTGTCATTTCCATTATTTTCAGTTAACAAAAGATACCCTATTACGTCCCTGCTACACAATTTTTCATTGCACTATCTTGCACTGACAGAAATGATATCACAATTCACAAAAGAGGCACATCCTATTTAAAAACTGGTTCAAGTGTCCGTATTACACTGCCCGGATAAAAGTTCAGCCCAATACTTTAATGATACCGGTAACATGCGGGTCCAAATTCCGGTAGGAGAAAGAGACTTTTCTCTTTCCCCAAAAGTCCAGGCCGGCTCTGGGGTCCGGTCAGCCTGCTCTTCAGTAAGTACGGGGGTTCTTTCCAGGGCTTGAAGTGGCTGGAGCGTGATGTTAACCATTCATCTCCATCTAATGCCGAGGTTAAAAATGATTGGAGCTAAACCTCACTCCCCTATACATGCCTTCATAGAATGGACTGGGAAAACCTTGATTTTATTATAAACAGCACATCAAACCACGGTCAACAGGCAAACCTAATATTTATGTGATTACTGGTTCACTGATCTATGTCTACGACAGAAATTAGGCAAGTATGAGCCATGACGCATGCGTGGGCCACCGGATGAAAAACAGGCTCCGAGATGCTTCTGCTACAGAATCGAGATAAAACGCCATATAACTTTTTTTACGGTAATGAATTACTGGCGAAGATGTGTGACTACAGGAAATTCTGACAGTCTTTCCGTTGTTCCACTCAAACATAAAACCAAATTCGAACCAGCCATTGGAAATGCTTCTTCACTGACCCATAAAATTATTTTACCGGATCACAGCAGCCACTTCTAATTCAGTATCCATGAATCAGTTCAGAACAGTGCATACTGTGACTTACATGTAAAGGAATCGTTTTACTACTACTGACAATACATCATACCAATTTCCCAACGCAGCCTATTGTATGAAGATTTTTTTTTTTTTTTTTTTTTTTCTTTCATTTAGTAATTTACTTTCTCAGCCCGTATGACACCCCCAGGGTCTTCCCAAACCACTAATTACTTGAGTTCTGTTCGAGGGGCAGGTAT
>Ga0123357_10007281_pt1 | contig 13652 bp, 14 predicted proteins | sample TergutEmb28metaG_FD_89873 | JGI IMG/M metagenome (GOLD analysis project Ga0123357, IMG submission 89873) | Embiratermes neotenicus P4 segment gut microbial communities from Petit-Saut dam, French Guiana - Emb289 P4 | ecosystem: Host-associated > Arthropoda: Insects > Digestive system > Gut ... | reverse complement strand
TAACCTTTTGGCGCCGGAATTATTTTTTTAATTTTAGCACACTCTGTATATAAAATGTGAATAATACAGGAACCAAATATGTTAGATTTATGAAACAAACTGCATTTTGAAGAGGAAAAAAACGGAAAGTATATACCATGTTTAAAATATTCAGTACCTGCATTTGTTGAATAAATATATAAAATGCAACATTTAGAGGTTAGCGGTGCGGTACGACCACTATAGTCGTCGTTAGGCGTCAAAAGGTTAATCTACGCATCGGTTTGACAACAGCGACAACTTGGCAAGGGTGCTTGGGAAATGTAATATGTTGGGCGTTGTTTGTTAGGTGCACGACAGAAAATGATGCAGCAGCCTGGGCATGTCAAAGCAACTATCGGGCGAAGCTTGGGCACTTTCAAAGTTTCTCACATCTCCCACGCCTTTTTTTTTATCTGCTCTCCGATTACTTTGTACGTCTGTGTGTTCGTTCGTCCGTCCGTAATGCTTGTTGAAATCCCTGTTGTGTCTATCTCTCTGTTTGTCCGTCAGTTTGCCTGCCTGCGTGCGTGCCTATACGCAGTACAAAACTCAATAAACGCCGGCCAAATTTTTACGTGATTTGATGCTGGATAATTTCTTTCCCTTCAGCTGTAATGCTTACCCATTTTCGTAAGGGATAGTCTAACCAGAATGTGTAGTGCAACTATTGGCGACGGTAAGGGTAACTCAGACTGCAGTTTGCAAATAATGTTAAGATGATGGCGAACAACAACTTACGAAGGATGTGGAAGGAATTGGTAGTGGCCAATTTTATTAGGCTGAATTATACTGACGTTTACCTCCAGCGACAGGAGAGTCACTAAACACTTGAGACAGGACAGTCGGCTTCCAGGCCTGATGTTTAGCTTTAAAGCTGCTGCTGCTGCTGTTGTTTTTGTTTTTGGTCCGTCCTTGTAAAGCTCTTAGTGGTTTGCAAAATATCGAACCTATTTTGGAACCCAAACATCTGTTTGAGTCTTATCCTAAGCCAGTTTAATATAGTCCACAAATTCTTACCATAATTCTTTACGATAAGTTTTAATATTATCCTCCCATCTTTACATAAGTCTTCCAGTCGTCTCTTTCCCCTCCAGCTTTCCACCCAAAACTTTATTCTCATTTCCTGCTTTCTCCTTCTGCTATCTACGGCACCTACGTCCCCTGTCTTCGTAAGCACAAGACCAAAGAACGTAATTGTACGTCTGCTAAAAGCCGGGTCAGCTCAGTGGGTCTTTTGAGTACGTTACGGTCTGAATAACCGAGGAATCGTGATGCAATTCCCGGCGGGTGCAAGAGATTTGTTCTCGTCTCCAAAGCATCCATGTCAGCTGGGGGGGGGGCAACCCTCCTCTTTTTGAATGGGTATCTGGGCCTCTTTTCCGGGCGGGGGGTGCAATTTGGACAGGGCATGAAGCTGACCCTACACCTTCATGTATTGCTAAGGATACGAATGCTTACAACGACTTGACTCCCCCATTATGATTTCATAGTATGCAATTTGATGAGCACAGGGACGGGTTTGCCTTCACATATGTTATTTTCCTCCACGCACCTGAAATTTTTAAATCATACAACAGAGAATAAATTTCAGAGACTGGGTTTGTTTTGTTCATTTCAAGGGAAAAGGCAAGGTCACGACGTACTGGCTCCTTGGTGAGAAGAAGCCGTGCGTTACCAACAACGTCAGCACAACCGTTGCTGTAACAGCAGCCAACAACAAGGTCTGTGTCAACAATACACAGACAGCCATCTTCCCTGCGACAGAAGCTGCTCCAGTCTACTCGGTGTCTTTCTCAACACCTCCTGTGGTCAGCAGTAGAAACGGTGGCGCTGCTGCGGTCGCCAAGTTGACGCCAGCGCCACAGAAAAAAAATGCAAATAAAGGCACCAGCCCTTCTTCAGTTGCTCCGACAACACAAGGAAACTCTCCGAAAGAAAACAATGTCGTCAATAGAATCCACAACGTAACACCTTCAGTCTCTAGCAAGATGAACAATGTTACTTTAGGAACGCCTTCCAGAAATAACAGTGTAAGTAAGAACAATAACATAGCTCACTCGCCGACTAAATGTAGCAATGTGACACCGGTGCCAGGCGTCACGACTCCATTGCTTTCTAAGGACATCAACACATAGAGATGAAACTTTAGATGCCTTAATTCCTTGATAGTGTGATATAACATGCAAATAGGCTGCAACCGTGTCTTGTCACCTTAATCTTTTCCTCCAGTTATACACAAAAATTTAATTTGTACCAGTTATGAGAATAATATCACGTATATCATAACCATACTGTGGCCCTTCTTGTACCCCTCGTAAACATACGTACGTACTTTTGTCAGTACCACGAAGAGTATATGGTGTCATACATGTAGAAAGGGTACGCCTTTGTGGTTGAATATTTGCGGTATTAATCTATCGAATTATAAGACACAATATTTGTGACCCACATGAAGGGAAGAGATTATTTCATTGTCCTAGATGCAGATGGACACTTCTTATTAAGACAGTTCTTACAGAAAAATATAAGCTGCAATAGCTCTGTCGGTATAGTCACCGGCTATGAGCTGGATGACCGAGGAATCGGGGACCAATTCTTCTCTTCTCTACACCGGCTCTGGGGCCAACCCAGCGTCCTGTCAAACAGGTACCAGGAAACATTTCCCCGGAGGTAATATGGCCGGGACTTGAAACTAACCACGCAGCTCCATCTAGTGCCAAGGTTAAAAATGCGTGGAACTTTACCTCCACTCGCCTATGTCTTCATAATGTGGTGTTTAATTAAGCACAGGCACAACTTGCCTTTAATATCATAACTATAGAGGGGCTTTTCGTATGGAGTTGGTTACAATAATCGGCAGTATCTGTGGTCTGTTTACGTGGCTTAGAAGTGCACATAAAACAGAAACATTTCGGCTAGAATGTGACAAGTGAAATGCTCTGGCGGTAGCTTATACATGTGGTGTTTTGTGATTGGAAATTTGTAGTATTAATTTAACGTGTCACAAAACACGAATTTCAATGACCTGAGTGAAAGAAAAAGACTTCGCGAGACTTAAGCATAGATGGAAATATGCCGTTAGTATATATGATGTGAAGTCTGCGCAGTGGGTTGATCTGGCTCAGAACAAAGTCCAGTGAAAAACTACTGTGGAAATTCTAGTATTATGGAACCCTCGGGTTTCATAAAACAGGGGGAATTCCTTGAAAGTGGAGCCGTTGTTAGTTCCTGTAGAAGGAGTCTGCTCAGTGGTGTCAGGCAGTTTGTGGGACCTAAGTAACGTGAGGACTCCAAACTGAGTTTCAGTGTGGTTTAACAAAGATCTATAGCAAGAAGAAATGTTATGTGCTGAAAGAAAGCGGCGTTGTAACTATAATATTTGTTGGTCAAGAAATAACATTAACGAACGCTTTGAAGAACTTAAGGGGCTTCCCCGTTACCTATAATTGTTACAGGCTAGTTTGACTGCTAAGGCCAAATCGGCAGAACTATTAAATCTCACAGCCGTGTTTTGTTTAGCAGCTGAATTGTGTTATTTCGACCCACAACAGTGAATGTTTTTATTTGCCGATGTGACAGAAAATGTACAGTAGACAGAATTACTGAAACTATGTTTGGCGCGTTCGCAGCCGAAAGTTACAGAAATATGCTTATTAACATGATCGTGTTTTTGTGTATACATGTAACAATTCAAGAACGCCTTAACGAATTTTCATTAAATTTGTTATAAATGTATATTACTGAAAACTTAAAATTGCTGTCTTCTGAATTGTAATGCCATATAGTATGGTAGACATTACCGGCGTTTCGGGAGAGCGTACTGTCTTCATATTGAGGGTCTAGAATTCAGCAAAACAGAGCGAACGCGCCAGAATTATTACACTATGCTTGTATTTCTCAACTTGATATGTTCCGAATTGAATCACAAATTGTATCTCATTATATTGTAAAGAAGCCAAAGAAATTTGACCATAATATAGAGCCTGTTCAGAGATGTGGTGCATTCTATTGTTAAGGATGGAGTGATACATATTACCACTTCTGTTTCACCATTAACTTTGTGTCTTTAATGTATGTTACAACCGATATACTGTGTCGCTCTGTAATTATAGCGTCTGTCTACGAGGGAGGAGACTGAATTTAATTGCCTGTGTTGAGAGAGATATTTCTTGCAGTGCCAGTTTCCAGACCAAATCAGGGGCTGACACAACCTTCAGACCATCCTCCTTCCTCAGTGACAAAGCCGTTGGAACATAAAACTAACCATTTATCTCCATCTAGTGCCAAGGTTATATGTCAATTGCTTGGTTCTCAGCTGTGGAGATCACTAAGTACCTTGTGTCGAAATATCCGTTTAGCTCGAGTATCATGAAGTTAGACACTGTTGGAGAAGGTGAATCAGTATTCAGCAGGAAATGGTTGTTATATATTTATTCTTCATGGGCTCTTAACTTTCCTGTATCTCTGCAATATCTTCATCTTCTTCCCTCATCCCTCCATGAATAAAGTTAATACCGTTGCATATTTATCATTCAGATGTCATTATTTCGAACATGAAGCTGAAAGCTGCGTTAGTGTGTACAAACGGCGCGCTACCGACAAAACATACACACGTAATCTACCGCAAATCTTCTTCTACAGGACTTTTACTTTATATGATAATAATCGTTCGTCACGTTGCAGACCGTTTCGCATGGTGACAAGCAGCGCAGCGATCGCAACTGATCAAGCTCGCCGTGAGTCGGGGTCCACGTGTTGTAGTTCTGTACACATAGCAGTTAGTATTAGATTTTTACTTGCCTTCAGAGGAGGTTGTTGGGTATTCCAATTTGTGCTGTGAGTACTCTTACCACTGATGGGATGACGTAAGGCAGGAAGGTGACGTGATGGACAGGAAGTGTGTGGAAAGAGGTGGTGTGATAAGAGGGCCAGTTGCATTTGGGCTGGCAGCGGTTAAGGGCTGGAGTTGTGACGCATATTTCACAGTCCATTCATAATACAGAATGCTTCAAAACATCTGGCGGTTTTTGAAATTTGAAAAACCAGCTAACCGCCACTTCCATACTGACCGTCATCATGTACAGTGGTGCTTGGTGTTCAGTTGCGATGGAACCCTGATCAGTACAACACCGCATTACGGTAGTGGAATTGTTTATAAACAAAGAGTTGTAGCAACAAAGCGTGGTTTCCGACAGCAGCTTCAAAGACTTGATGCTCCTAGCCGCAATATTCTGCTACAGTGGGTATCGAAATGGCGTCAAGAAGGATCAGTGGAGGGCAGTAAACCACGAGGACGTCCATTTTCGGCTCGTACACCTGACAATGTGGGGCCGGTAATGGACATGTTGCGAAGGCCGGGCAGGTCAGCTCGGCGGCAAGCTCTCGCACTTCGCTTAAAGGAAATCAGCGTTTGTCGAATTCTCCAAAAGGTTTTGCATTACCATCCATACAAAATCCAAGTTGCCCGGAAACTTAGTGAACGGGGCAAGGTGAGCCGACTAGAGTTGTGCAGTGAACTTGGTAAAAAACGATAACTACATGGTGAACACATTATTAATGACAGATGAGGCTCACTTCAATATTTCTGGCCATGTGAGTAAACAGAATTTTCGCTACTAGGCTCCAAACGACTCACATGGACTTCACCAACGTCCTCTGCATAGTGCAAAAGTGACAGTGTTGTGTGAAGTTTATACTCATGGCATTATTGGTCCTCATTTCTTTGAGAATGCGAAGGACCGTACAGTAACTGTGAATGCAAATAGGCCCAAATTCGTGCCGGAAACGTTTCTGCGCAATGAGTTACATTCTCTTCAGCTGTGGTTCCAAAAAGACGGAGCAGCTGCTTACAGAGCACAAATTTCCATGCAAGTCCTCAGGATAATGCTACCGGGCAGACTCATTTCTCATTTCGGGAACATTACCTGCCCCACCCGCTCGCCTGACCTGTCTTCCTCTGGGACTACGTTACAAGCAAGGTATATGAAACACGTCCTACCAATATTGCTGACTTCAAATAGCAAATGTTGGGGTATATTCAAGGGATCCCTGACGGAATGCTACATCGTGTTATGACAGCCTTTCCATCGCGACTGCAGCAGTGTACTGAACAACATGGTGGTCACCTACAAAGTGTCGTATTCAAACAATTATGACTTATATGAGTTCTCGTGGAAATGGAATGCATCCATTAGTGTTAATAAATTTTTCCACTTTTCCTTAAAATTTATTGCAATTCAAAAACCGTCAGGTGTTTTTTACGCACCCTGTATTAACGATTGTGATACACATTTTTTGGTAAACTCCGGCCCGCATTTCAAGTTAAACGGGAAAGCGGTAATCAGTTTCACGGGTACTAAGTACGCAGCTGTGTCGCGATTTTGCGTGGCACTGTGTTTGGCCTGGCTATCGTCGGGGCGCTCCGGACAAGGGGTACACGTACGACATCTTCAACTGGATATAATCACAGAGATTATCATGTAGTCTAGATGTAAAACAGAGCACCTGTTGACGTTTTCACGGCGCGACGGACTGCTGCATTGGGAGTCCGAGGGCGTCTATAGCGGATACCACAATCCATCTTGCACACGGACGGGATTCTACTCGCAGCATTTCATCACTTCATGGGACAGAGCACGAGAGTACTGCACATCAGGTCAGATATGAAGAGCCAGGTCAGACAATTAACCCAATACACTTTCTTTGATATTTATGTTCCCATGAATATGGATCCTAGGGAGAATCAGGCGAGGAGTTGTCAATGTGTTTTTGACAAAAATCCAACATTTTGTGACTCAGTTTGATAGATTATGAGATAAGAACGAGATCAAGTTGCTTTATGGTCCTTTAGCAGAGATCTGGAATAAGTTTGTTGGATTTCATTCTTTGTTGGAGGCGAATGATAAGGCCCTTGATCATAAGGCTGATCGGGTAGAGGAAAGAGAGGTTGTTGGCATCACCTAAATTAGAAACATCGTGTAGTTCTGACAGTACATCATGTGGTGATAGTAATCAGCCAGTTACAGGGATTGCCTTGAAAATGCCATCAATATCTTTGCCTATATTTGATAAAAAAATATGAAATTGGGCAACCTTTGAAAATATTTTCAGTGTTATGGTAATCAATGGCACAGATATAACGTCCCTTGAAAATTCGATTATTTGCTATTGGCACTGAAGGGTCAAGTACTTCGGTTGGTTCAAGGGCCTCTTTTCACAGCTGAGAATTACTCAGTAGCTGGGAATCAGTTGGTGGCCAGGTACGAAAACAAGAAGCTGATTGCGGCTACTTACATCACACAATTACTGGGTTTAAAGAACAGCAGTAAAAAGGACGTGGGAGATTTAAGGCCGTTCATAAACACATTTTATAGCAATGTAATGCACTGAAGGCATTAAACATAGAACAGCCTTTAGAAGACATCGGGTTGTCACTGTTGCTTGTAGAACTGTCTGGACAGTTAGGCACGTCCCGAGTGCCAAATGAAACAGGCAGACAAAGGCTTCCCATCACTCAAGGAATTAATTACATTGATGGAGGAGAAATGTTTGATTTTGGAAACATTAAAGCCTTCCGCCAACATTGCTAATATTAAAGACAGAGTGGGAACCAACAGCGAAGTTTACAACGGGATTCTATTACTTTTTTGGAGATGACTGAGAACAAGTGTGCCCTATGGTCTGTCACATCGCTTATTTGAATGTACACTGTTTGTAAGCGCGAGTGTTCCGCAGGGAAGATCTTGAGTTCAGAAACAAAAGTTTGCTGTAATTGTCTTGGGCAGGGTCATAGAGCAAGAACATGTCATGTGGGGCATTGCCGTAGTTGTACGAAGAAGCATTACACTTTGATACATAAAAGCATGATACAACACAGTACGGCATGAACAAGTCCAGGTCCATCAGATTTCTCACCTATACGGCCATTACACAAATGCAATTGTTCACCAGACAGCACATCGCAGGTCAGTTATATAACAAGGCCATGGTAAATATACCAGGAATGCGGAGAGAAAGAAAATTCGTCCCTGCAATGGGAATCAATAATGTGGTTTCAGATAGTAGACAGAAAGCTAACATACAGCTTTGCAATAGTAATAGCGGCAAAAGCAAAGTGCTTTATCTTACCTAAGATTAGAGGGAATGTGCCAGCACGATGCATTGAATATGATTCATGGAAGTTACCTGCTGATATGATCTATGCAAATCAAGGGTTTGCTAATTCAGAATATGTGCATGTGTTGATTGCAGCACAACTACTCTTTCATCTACTACGTCTAAGTAGATACGTTGGCGATGGGAGGGTTCCACACACTCCAAGATACTGAATTGGGCTTAATTTTGGCGCGACGCAACAGCGTCCACTGCAGTCAATCGAAGAAGCAACGATATCTTGTTTAACAGTGAAAGAAAACAGTTTAAATGCACAGCTACTACGTTTCCGGGCAGTTTGAAGAGTTTCACACTCTTCCCAAAACTATAAAAAGCCGGAATTTGAGAGTCATTTCGAGCAACCACTACACGAGATGACTGTACTCTGATCACTCGTCCAGAGGAGTCCTACCGACTGTGATGCGTCGTTGTGTGTGATCTAGAAAACCTCATGAATGAGGAACCATTCCCAATCAGTGTGATTGAGCTTAATATAGGAGATACATCACTGGCTGTATTTCCTACATGCCATTACTAGTGACCTTCAAACACGATTGCTGAATGTCCTGGGACAGATTACAATGATACTGGAAGATAAAAAAAATAAAAGTTACGCTTGCAGGAATTGCGGTTCCACAAATTAAGTTGGGACGATACACGATACACGATACACGCCCAAATGAATTGCTGGAAAAATGGTAGCAACTTAACAGTGTGGGACGGAATGAAATTGATCGTTTCTTGTGGCTAAAAGAAGCAATCGAGGTACAAGTTTGTGGGCTTGCAGATGGTTCAGAGCTTGTGTTTATCTGCGTTCGGTTGATCATCGGGAGATGGTCAAGAGTCGTTAATTGTAAGCGTAGCGAAGAAAACCAACTAGATGCTACTGACTGCTTTATTGAACTTATAATCTGCTCAACATATTTCGGGCACTTATATGCCCATCATCAGAAGTTCGAGACTGTACTTGTGTTATTGCCACATATGGTGTGTAATGCCTTGGTTGCTGGTGGTCGGCTGTTAGGAGCAGAGCAACAGGCTATGCATCCGGGATGAGGGAAATTGTGCGAAATTGAGTCGCACAATTTCCCTCATCCCGGACGCATAGCCTGCTGCTCTGCTCCTAACAGCCGACCACCAGCAACCAAGGCATTACACACTATATGTGGCAATAACACAAGTATAGTCTCGAGCTCCTGATGATGGGCATATAAGTGCCGGAAACATGTTGAGCAGATTATAAGTGCAATAAAGCAGTCAGTAGCATCTAGTTGGTTTTCTTCTCTACGCTTATACTACTATGCAGGACAAACATACATCAAGGTCGTTAATTGTGTTCACGTTATAGGGTTGCACCAATGAAGAAGATAACTTTACCCACGTTGGAAATATGTGGAGCGTCGCTGTTGGTAGAACTATTTGATGTAATATTACTTGTTGTTGAATGTGGGGATAAATAATATCTATCTCTGGACTGATTCTATTTTAGTCTTGTTGTGGATGTCTTTACTGTCCACGAGATTGAATACAGTCGTGGCCAATAGTGTAGCACGTATTCAAGAGACTACCAAGCCAAGAAATTGGAAGCCTGTGCCTACTTTAGACAATCCTCTTGATCTTATTGGGCGAGCAGTAACACCGAAGTTGGTGAATCTTCAGGTGTGGTAGCAGGAACCATAAAGCCTTCGACAAGTGCAAGTGATTGAGGACGTCCTGAAGAACGCAGGAGCAAATACATGTGCCCACAACTGAGTATGCGTGAGATATTTTCATCACTTACTAAGTTTGTCAGAACAAATACTTATGTTCAGCGTTTTTGTCACCATGCTCGTTATGCCAACGAGAAGCAAACAGGCCATTTTAAAGCATCAGACTTGCATACAACATTGTAGGCCTGCGTTTGTATGGTTCAGCACACCTTTTGTCACGGGCAGACAGCAGATCTCAAAACTGCACTAGATGTAAAGAAGAACAGTGAATTACACAGTCTCTGTCCATTCTTAGACAGTATGAAATGCTTCGAGTGAGTGAAATTCTCAAGAATTCCTCATTGCCATATGAGAATAAGCATCCAGCCATACTACCTTGACAGAACTTACGTAAATGGCAGAATATCAGTGAATACTGCATTTTGGGCCTCAGTACTTGCTTGTGTCACTTGGACAGAAATACATGAGTCGTAGAGGGAGAAAAGTAATACGGTTAGTACTGCACAGATATTTAACGTGCTGCAAGCAAAGGGCTGTTGCATCTCAGCAGCTTCCGACAGCACCAGTATAACCTGCAAGGCCATTTTTGAATTGTGGTGTGGATTTTGCAGGATCATTTTATGTCAAACCAGGATATCCAAGAGCAAGATTCAAGTGAAGTTCTATGTCGCCGTTTTCATTTACCCAGCTGTCAAGGCAGTGCATCTTGAATTTGTCAGCAATTTAAGTAATGTGCCTTTATTGCTGCCCCTCGAATATTTATTGCACGAAGGGGGAATTGTTTAAATTTGTATTCTGACAATGGGGCGACATTTATTGGAACTCAGCATGAACTTCGAGAACTCAGGAAACTTTTTGCATCGGAATCACATCAGTCAAAATTTCCAGAACTTGCAAATTCAGAAGCATTCACATGACATATTATTCGCCCTTTGGACTTCAGGAGGCTGGCGTGCGCTGTATAAAATTTCACTTGAATGGTAGAGATCACAACATTTACTTTCGAAGAACGAATCAGTCTGCTGACTCAAGTAGAAGCATTTCAGAATTCTCGCACTCTTACAGCTTTGTCTGACGATCCAAATGACCTCACCCGTCTTAGTCCAGGGCATTTCCTGGTAGTTGCTCATCTTACAAGTTTTCCTGAGCCTAAGCTGTCTGCTATATCAGTCACTTGTCTAGGTGGCAGCACTTGCAGCGGACCCAACAACTTATTTGGGTAAAGGTGTTCCAAGGCCTATCTTAACAGTCTGCAGGAAAGAAGCAAATGGGCCTCCACTCAGCCGAATCTGCATCCAGGTACTGCTGTCGTACTTACATCTGCGTCACACATTTTACAGTTCATTAATAATATTGGTGATTATCATAGAGAAGGGTTCGAAAATTTTAGTTCATTATAATACAATTAATATTAAATTCTTGCTCACCGCGTTTGAAAGAGATGTAGGAAACTGTCTTCACACATAACAAACACGCCGATTGAATGTCTAGTGCTGCCAGTGAAATTGAAAACTTTGTGTCTTGAATGCGATTTGTATAGATCGCCCTCATTATCATGATATTGTACAATTTATCCTTTCACATGCCTCACAGTTCCAAAACGTACGGGTTCCAAACTGGCGAACGAGGTGGCCACAGTACCGTGTCTATTGCTCTGCCACCAGTAACACACTCAAAACAAAACACGGAATTATTTTCGGTGTCTTGCTGAAAGAACGCATAGGTTTTGTCGTAGTCGGACAGATGTTAAAAATGGTGTAAGAACATTTGTGACATCGATGTTAATTTATTTCAGAAAAAGTGGGCCGTAATTATCGTTGAACACATAGCAACCTCCTGCCAAATTTAACGTAATGTAATGACACTTCGTGGATTAGCATCGAAAAACTCCTATGCTGAGTGTTTGCGTAGCCGCTGACCGAGCTTCTTCACAAGATAGAAGCATTATGGAGACTATTTCTCCATCTATCACGAATTTAAGTTACGAGGTCGCAAAATTCTGTCTTGCTTCTTGATTCCTGTCTGCAGAGGTTATGAACCTTGGTTGTCTTAATATGGTTGTAAAGCAGCAGTTTGGTGTCAGTCCGTGCTAATGATGCCGATAAGTCCATTTGTTCTGCAGGTCCAGCCGACGATTCTCTAGGAGATGCCTCTACACTAGCATCAGTTTTGTTATCCCTTAGCTCGTCTTCGACTTGTTCTCTACTTGTCTAAAATAGAACCTGTTTCTCGAAGCATTTTCATGTACAAGTATTTATGAGCTCTTCCATTTAGAGCAGTGGCATACAGGAAATTTCGTCCGAATTTACGTTTCCTGAAGCAAATGTATCGTAAAAAACGCAATGTCCCAGTGGTATTTCTGTTGCGACTGGTGGCTGGCTACAGACATGAACACCTCTTCGATGGAACGGGCATAGACGTCTCGCTCAAGAAGCAGAGTTTTGAGACAGCCCGTACTTAATTCGGTCCCAAGAACAGTCGTTCCTAAGATATGAAGCACGTTAACCATATAAAACGCGTAATTAGGGTCGGTGAACAGCATTCGTCTCTCTTTGTTAGTTAATTTGATCTTGTTTAAATTGTAGATACTGAAAATTCTGTGAAGGTCGGTTTGGAAGATAGAGCAGAGTTGACGTTAAGGCATCTTTTTCCTGTCGGAGTTCGTAACGTCATAAGACAGGGACGGATCAGTCGGGGTCTGTGCTGCAGGGAACCTTATGCTAAGTTTCGTATGTGGAAATTATGACAGAAATGATTTAGGTATTCATAAATTTCTAAACAACCAATAGAAATTAAAATAGTTCTTCTGCCCAGAATAATATTCTCTTCCGGCGCTCTTCAAATGCTGAGCGGGTTCATTCTTATTGATTATGAAAGCGGCGTGTTTGTTTGCGAGAAGCATCGGAAAATGTTTGTTTCGGAAAGCAAAGTACACTTGGCCCCGTTTTCGTGCAGAATAGCCTACATCCGACTTATCTGCAGACGTTCGCACGCGTACTTTACGTGTTACCCGCGTCACTGTAAGTGCGGGTTATCGCGTGTCGAATTAGCATCGTGTCGACAAATAATTTAACTTCCGCTTTGCTGGTGATTTGCTTTTGTTGGGCAAACTGCTTCCTGGTGACACCTTCCTCCTGTCAATGATACCTGAAGGAAGTGAACTTGCGCTCCTGAGCTACAACATGCGTGGAACGAAGGAGCATAGGCCGCAACCCTGCTGGGCAAACGATACTGTGGAAACGTGACGAGAGGCTTCGGGTCGTGAATGATTGGGTGCAGTTTTTTACTGCAGTTTTTCCGGTGGGAAGTGACGAAAAATACGTGCCAAATAGTCTAAGGACCCTGTATTATGTTTGTATGTATGTATGTATGTATGTATGTGTGTGTGTATGTATGTATGTGTGTGTATATATATATATATATATATGAGTTCCAGGTTATACGTTGTATTCCGCTAGTCATATCATGTTGTAATTCAGTTAGCTATTTAACGAGTCGCTACGCCGAGCTCTGGTCACATTACACATCGTAACGTAGTTTGTAGATGCATAACTTTCTGCGTAATTAAAATTTCGTGTGTGACAATATGAAAATACAGGAATTTAAAAACACGCTACCACTTTTTGATTTGGACCTAGAAGGGACGAGGTAACGGGGAAATGGAGGAGACTGCATAACGAGGAGCTAAATGATTTGTACTCCTCACCCAATATTGTGCGGGTGATAAAATCGAGAAGAATGAAATGGGCTGGGCATGTGGCGCGTATGGGT
>Ga0123357_10007280_pt1 | contig 13652 bp, 11 predicted proteins | sample TergutEmb28metaG_FD_89873 | JGI IMG/M metagenome (GOLD analysis project Ga0123357, IMG submission 89873) | Embiratermes neotenicus P4 segment gut microbial communities from Petit-Saut dam, French Guiana - Emb289 P4 | ecosystem: Host-associated > Arthropoda: Insects > Digestive system > Gut ... | reverse complement strand
GCCGGTTCGATACCATTGAGGACATCCAGGCCGAAACGCAGAAAGTGCTTGACACTCTCACAGAAAAGAACTTCCAGGATGCGTTCCAAAAGTGGAGGAGACGGTGGGACCGGTGCCTACATGTGGGAGGGAACTACTTCGAGGGTGACGGCGGCCGATAGGCCTTATAGTGAGTTTTATGGTTTTTACAGCGTCAGTCCGGAAAATTTTGGATCCACCCACGTACATATACACACACCTCTAGGAGTTGTATATGCTGTGGCCAGATGTTAACGGGAAATCGGGGTTATCGGGTAGTGCTAACTACTGTAAATACAACACGCTGAAAAAGTTCCAATGCGTGATTTCAGGATTCCGCTGCGAAGTAGACGAGACTGGGCCCTTCTGTGTTATTACGCAGCGAGTGGTGGTAGTTACCGACGTTTCAGGACAACCTATCGGTCTCAACTTCAAGGGTCTTGAATCCAAAAAAGGACGGCTTTTAACTGAGGGCGGAGACTTGTCCTTCAGGCTGTTAACGGTACCTTGGTTTAATCGAATCGGTGGGTTCAGTAACGGACACCTTATACTGCAACTGGGGATTCTGCTTACGCTGCCGATTTTGAGCCTCGGTTGAAGAACTAGACTAGGGCATACCAAAGACTTGTACAAGGCAACGCGTGACTTTATTTGGAAGGGGGTACTCTTGGGTTAGATTGCTGACTGGGTTTTGAGCACAGACTGGCGCACTCTCAAGCAAGTGACCGTGGACAGACATTGGTGAAGCCACCGGGAATTGCGGGCCGTGCCCCATCTTTGCATTATACACTGGCATTCGCCTTACAACTGAAGAAAAATCACGGAGAAACCTAAGACTACCCGAAGGTGCCTAGCCGAACAGTGCTGGGCACACATCATTAATTCGACTTGGCCACCGTTTTACGGTAGCCTTCCTGTTGAACCGTCGGCCTTGGCTGCGATTCAAGCGAACAAGGTCAATCTTCGAACAGCATATCTGACGAACTGCCTAAATAAAGGGTTCCCCACACCGTATCTTTGTCAAAACTCTCGTTTAGGGCTCTGATGTGGTCGGCGAGGAATGGAACTACCAAATCCTCGCCAATATGCCTGTTACCAATGTACCATGGTGCACCGGTTGCAAGGCGAGGACACGGACTGTAACACCTGAAGCCCTTCAACGTGGACAACGCGTTGTTCATCACGGGACGAATGAGCTACTTGTACAGCAAGACCCCAGTAACTGAAAAGATCCAACACTCCCCGCATCTGGCCAGCCCTCTCTCTAACCTAGTCAATATAAGGCGAAAAGGTCAGCCGCGTATCGAGGACGACCCTCCAGATAGAGTTGCACTGACCCATGGATTGGCTCCCCGAAAAGCTGTACTGGTCGGGGCTTGAGAAAACGCTTTCCGGCCCTTGCAAAGATCATCGCGGAGCTCTGCGAGACACTAATGGCGATCACCCATTCTCTTCAGCCACCGCTCTAGCTCTCTGAATTATGCTTCCACGTAACTGAAGAGCAGCACCGGTTGCGGGACCTGGCTATGAAGGCCATGTCGTCCCCGTAAGCGAACTAACTCGAAATGGTGCGGGGGTGAAGTCATATCATTAACATACAGACTGCAAAGAATACAGAAGATTAAGCTGCCCTGTGCTATTCCAGCCGGCATGCCATGACGAGAATACGTGGCTGTCTGGAAGAACGCTTCGAAAGTCCGGCCCTGGAGACAGGAAGGGATGTTTCTGACCAGGTAGGACGGTAAATTAAGGTTCGTTAGATTGAAAAGTAGACCTTCGATCCAAAGTGTCGAGCCACATTCAGGAATACCGCGCCTGACAGCCACTTATCGCCAAGTCTCTTGTCACTTTCCACGAAGCGGGCCAGCTGCAGAGGCATGCTGTGCTTGGGCCCAAACCCAAACTGCTCGTCGCGCAGTAGCTCATGCTCACTCCGCTCAGGATCCTAGCCAGTAGCATATCTTCATATTTGTCAGTCGTATCGAAGGGACTTATGGGTTTAAAATATGATAGATGTGCCAGATCATTCCCTGGTTTAAGGATGGAGGTCACGCGGGCGCGCTTCCAGGTGGATGCGAAGTAACGACTGTGGACGTAAGCGTTGAATATCTTGACTACGAGGGATATCGTCCGCTGTGGATGATGCTGCTGCAGTGCCGTATTCGGTAAACCGTTTGGGCCTGGTGTCTTATCGACCCTGAGAACCCGGATGGCATCTTGAATCTCTGCGGGGTTGGTTAAGTGGGGTTCGCTAGCAAGGGTAAAGTACGCCCTCAACGCCTCGCCGAAATTCTCAATAACGTACGGCTCCGATGGGTCATTTACCGGCTGAAACTGAGTCGCCAGACTAGTGGCCAGTGCTTGAGTTTTCTCGGCGTCCAAGAGATCGATACTTCCCGGGTGACAAGGGGAGGGGACGGAGTGGGAACTCACATCATCCATTTATACATCTACCACAGCTATTGGTTCTCGGGATTCCAGCGTCGCGCTCCACTGGTCATTTCTCTACTAGTTCAGCTGGCGGTGGAGTTCAGCTTTCAGAGTGGGTGCCAAGTGATTTGTCACTGCCTCCTTAGGCGATTCGTCAGGCGTAATTCATCGTGGATCGGAGGCAGTCAACACACCGGCGAATCTTGCGGGTGCAAACTACCTAAACTTCCAGAATAGCGTAGGAGTTTCTCCGCGTACGTGTCGATTGTCATGTCGTGTAATTCGCTACGGGGCGGTACTACATCTTCCAGCCGAGCCTGAATTTGGCCCAGTCGGTGCGCCTTCAAAATCCGGGCGATCCGGCGGGTGGAAAATGGAAAAACGACACGCTGTGTCGGCACATACAGTTAAGTGATCCGAACTCAGTGCAGAGCACGAGGTAAGATACACTACGGAAGCAAGGGCAGAAACACGTCGAAAGCAGAAACAGGAGTGAGATAGGATGAAAGAAATGAGACGCAAGGAAAGGGGCGAGGGAAAGTGTTCGGGCCCAAGAGAGATTATGGGGGCCTTCCGGAGAACGGCGATGAGGAATAGAACCGCCGTAACAGCGTGGGGATGGAGGTTGGGGCCCCTTATACGGCCGTAACCTAGACACCGCTTCTAAGTAAGCCGTCTCCTGTCTCTAAGGAGGCGAAAGTGACGTCTCCATGGCCCGCTCACAGTCGCCATTTTTCCATGCATCTTTCTTTTTTGGCCTTCCCCTTATCTAACTAGCTTAAGTAGACTTCTTTAATACACTAAAGTATGCATTATTTTCTTTCATCCACTAAGTCCCACTGTACGCAAACATACAAATAAAATATGTACTCACTATTAAATTAGTTTCCTTTCTTGCACTACACTAGCTATTAAGTTCAGCTGTAAATGCAACAGATAAAGGTTGCAGCCCGTCCCAGGGCACTGTAAAACTACATTATAGGATCTGACTGGATTTCAAATGAGTACGACTGCTCTAGAAACACAGGCAAAACCGTGTACACCGCACACCTGAGCACCTCGCGTCAACACAATGCAAGTTATATATATAGCAACGACAGTAATAAAACTACAACATTCATGATGAAATTATACGAACTTGAGGTTCTCACAGCGATATGAAAATTCGTCTTCTAATGCGACACCGTGTAGTCCAGTAGATAAGTCCCGACGTTCCGAATGACCGTCCCGCCTCCGGCAGAATCCTCTTAAACATCGGTATGCTTCCACCGCACTGTACGGCCTTACATCCCGACAGACTGCAATCTTCGAATTCGCAGCAAACATACAACCAGGCTATGCCTGTTGCTACTCAATATGGAACCACTCGTCTTCCACCAAAAAATTGTCAAAATATACAAATCCATTATTTTACCCGTTTTACCTGGACGTGGCACACTGTTTCTCACATTAACATTAGAACGGACAAACAATGAGGGTGTCACAAAATGACAAACAGGTTGCAGAAAATTGCATACCTACCTTCATGACGGATACTCCGTACGAACAAGGTCAATCGGAAACGGTGTATCTGCGTGCAGAAACAATTTGGTCGACCTAAGTATCAATACGAGTGTACTAAAATGGACCTTAAATATGGCGTCTGAATGCGTACTGAGTTCTTCCGGCTCTTGTAAAAACTGCAACAGCTATTAACAGTACTGGCTTCTCAGCTTAATATAATGTACAACCCAAATGAGATGTCTACAAATTTACCACAGGGAAAACAAATTAGAAAATCTTCTCATTCCCCTAGTGCGAATGGTCGAACAGCTTTTAATGCGGGACTGACAACTGTGCAAAGAGCGGCGACTCGGTCGCTATATGGTCAGCAAGTTCGCTCTACGGCGAGCAGTCCTGTGATAAAAACAAACGCCCTGTACCTTGCGAACAGTGACAATACTTCCGCACGGAAAAGTGATTCCTTTCGTAAAAGGGTGTCGAAACGTAATCACGTATTTTTGCAAAACAACGGTGATAACGACTGCCCGTTGTTTTATGGTTATTCTTCCCCCGAGTACACGCTCACTTCAGATGTAGCCAAATTTCTTGATGTTATATTGAACGCTACTAGAAATAAACGATGGGAGGCATTACCCAAAGCCGCAATTAATAAATGGTGTACTAAATACCGAAACTGAAAGGATACACGCCTAAATGGGTATCTTATCGATTCCTTGTATAAGCGCGAACTGTACTGATCCCACACGAGGTGCGACAATCAGCGTGTTTCTTTTAATCTGCCGAGCACCCATATGACATACGTATGTTACAAAACAAACATGTTACCACATGGCGTATATTCTATTAATACCACGCATACTACGTAACTCGAATGTCAATACCTATTCGTTTTAACTTCCCGCTAACAAAGTTTCCGAAACAACGAACCCACGATGATGTAACATCAAAGATACCGAAATGAATTTAAAAATTCCACGTTCAGTAAATGTATCCTTTTGAAAACGCGTGCCAATTTGATAACCTTGCCAGCCGTGTGCGCGCCAGGAAAAAGCATGATGTGCAATTCTCTTCTGTTTGAACATTTCGGCTATATGAATACTTCACTCGGGATGGTAGGCAAATATAAACACAAAGCATAAAAATTAGACGCCAAGTGGGACGAGAGTTGATATCCTGTAATGTAAATTGTAACAAGTCAATATTGCAATGGTATACAAATGTTAACATTGCAGTTGTGTTCTAGCAGGTCACAGATTGACCGCCATGACACTGCTGCTGCATCTGTTCCACTGGATATTTGAACACAACGGGGAATGAATGATTTATAGAATGCATAATCGAAGTCGAGCTGCATAATTTGCACAAATGACAGGCACTAAACTCAAATTCCTGAGACTGGCGGTTCTCACGGCCTTAACTTCTGAAATATAATGCCGTGCAGTTGGGTTGATAGGAACCTGTTGTCCGTCTTCAGGATGGAAACGTTGGTACCTATCCAAATGCTCCCCAAGCTTTTGGACACAAAACTTTGAAATTGCCTCCAAAACCCAGTGGACAATCTCTGATGTGAGACTCCTGCGTACCAAATTAGGCACCCTTGCCAGCCACAAAGCTACTGCACGTAAAAATCCCCTTAATTTCCGACAATCACATGCGTGGCACAAATTTCTCAAAGGAACACGGTTTAAATTCGTTCCCCAGAATTTATGGGCCCAAACGCTTAATGGGAGAATACGCTACACAAATACCCTCGAGGACCACATACGCGGAGCACGAACTTTTCAACATTCAATGGGTGTCATTTTTGCACAGCCGAGGAGACCAGAAGGCGAATAACCATTCTATCATATATTAACGGAACTGCGCAATATGCATAGAATAAAAGTCACTGTATACGTGACTCGTGTTCTCTGCAGAAGTCTATGTTATTTATTTTTAAGTTACCAGTGCTATCGGCATATCAATAGTTACTGATAAATTAACGCTCGCAAAATAGCCTGTGAACAGTACGTTTTTAACGAATGCGTTGTTAACAGTTTCTTAATTAGAAACTCAATGTATCCAACGTTTATGCTGCAGTCATACGTAACTATCCGACACACTGATGCTGAGAAAGAACAATATGGTGTTGCACGAGTCAGTCAGCAAATGAGGGCCACGTCTTTTCCCTCATTTCAAAATATTTAGGTCTGAAGTCGGTAACAATGGCTTTCAATGTGATTCGGTGGCACGCTTCACCAATGATGCATTATTCGCGCGAGAACGTAACTTTTGGCCGAAAATTCCCCTTTTAAAGTGGCATTTTTCTTGTTTCAACTCGCCACAGATGAGGGTCCCCCGCAGTTTCCCAGCAAAATGCAGCCTCCTTCAGTGTCAAAAGTCGTAAGACCACAACCTGAACTCAACCACTTACCGCCATTAAAATTCCGAGGCTCGTATTAAGCTGACTGACGTACATCCAACACACGCAACTTGCTCTTAAAGGGCAGAAACATTACGATAAAGGACTACTTAAATACTATGTATGAAACAAATTGCTGCCTGATACTAGACTTAGTTTGCGCTATTTTCCGGAATTGTATGGATTCGTGACTTGTACGATTACACGTAAACTGGCACGCTAATTTGTTACAGTCCTGAATAATTTCGATTTACACACACGTCAATGGACCTGTCACTCTTAAATATGGAAACTATACTATACTGCTCACCCTACTCCTTCCAACGCGGCAACAGTGAATCTGACCGTTCAGTCTTGCAATGGTGGTCCCTGGCAGTCACAGCATACGGGCAAGGTGACTATGCTGTACAATTCCACTCCTCACCAACACCCGCCAGGTCTACCGTGACAGATGTTCCGAACAAATTCATTACATCCCCTTCCACCGCACCCACATCACTTCCGAGGCTTATCCATTGTGCAGCGGCAATAAACTTATTTCGCGAGCTAAGTCCCCTCACCGTTCTTCCATCTACCCATATTTCACAGATAATGAAATTAAACAGATCTCACAACAGAAGTCTGCACAATATTAATAAATGCAACATCAGGCTTTGCATCACTCCTTTGTATTTCTCTTCCATACAATGAACAGCAGATGTCAATGGCTGGGACTTCATGAGAAACAAAGAACATGATAATTAAGACACAAACAAGGTTACATGATGTACGTTAAACTGTAGAACTATGAGTGGTGTTCAGGGTTACAACACTGTAGTACAGGTTACCTATCAACTAGTGTCATAGCACACAGGACTACAATCTTACACTTCCATAAAACAAACTTTTTAATTCTATCCTATTTACGAATTTTGTAATTCTATCTTATTTACAATCAGTTGTATTTATCCCTGCGAGATTACATTCATTAAGTACCATGAAAGGAAATACCTGGTCATAATTCAGGGACTTCACTATCTTCATTTTCCTAGGAATAACTGATGTAGTACAAGGGCTAGGTGTCAGTCTGCTGTAAAAGTGAGTTATCTCTTACATCTTAGCATCTACCACTATATTAAAGCACCAAAGTTGGCTACGACCTGCAGTTACCTGTTCCATCATAAAAGGTTCCGCGACACATTTCCGACCGACGGGACGGCAAATACAACGGGAAGCCTTTCCTGACCATATACAAGGCCAAGGCCAAGTTCGCAAAGGGCACGAGTGATCGGGCCTGGATCAACTAGTATTGTACCTACCACTCCGCAAACAGGCCACAGGTGCACTCAAGTGGCCCACGACGTGTTCCAATCCCTGCCTTTACAGGTTCCTACTTTGGCTGATACTTGGTGCATCTTCAAACGCTGAAGAATCTATGGATGGCGATGTGGAGATGATGCGAAATTTTTTCGCGAGCTGCGACAGTGAAATATGAATAATGGGGAACGAGGATACGTGCGAGGTTTACCGCAATACCAATCCATAAATACACAGTACACATATATTGTATATTGATTAACACACGAAAAGAAAGTTACAGAATTTAAGACTTATTGTGCTACGAAAAACTTAAACAGCCAAAAACAGTATCTCGGTAGTGCCGAAATCATGGCCTGTTGATAAGATACAAAAAACAATAGTTACATCTTCACCTTATTACTCTGCAGCCAACAATCACTTTCGAACCATTATCAGTATAGTAACATTTACAATGGAATCTAAGTTTGACGGAAATGCATGTGAAAAATACAGCACACTACACTTGCTGCAGCTAAACTGAAGCTTACAATTAAGATTAACCAGTGATGAATTAAGATATGATATGTGGAACATAATCATGTACCACGTCCAATTAACTCAAAAGGAGACTTGTGAAGGAATTCAAGAGAGAGGAAGTCTGCTACACGGATGCCTGTCCCGTCTTCCCGTTCATTCGGCCCAAGGCTTCCCGCACGAGCGAACAATTCACCCGACCGATGCCAATGCTACCGATCGGCATAAAACTGCGGCGGATGAATGCATCTAATACGGTGCATAGCGACGAGGGGACGCTGTTCCACGCACGGCCGGTCTAACACAGAACAAAGGCACAATTAGCTCCCGCCTGCCAAATTAGTGAGGCTGGTTAAAACCGAACTTCACAGGAAAGGCTATGTCTGAAACATTATGAATCCACAACTCTGCACATTATTAATTCCAATTCTGCAAATTATTAACTTCAAAATTATCTGCCAAGCAACCTATATGCCACAATCTTAACATGCACGTACCAGAACTATTTAAATTTAAAAATGGACATAAAATCAAAAACAAGAAGAAAAACTTATGTTAAAAACATGAATCATGCACATACTAACAATGCATGCCACCAAATTCAAAGGAAAAGGCACCCAAGGACAAGGAAATGGCCAATATCAATTATGATTTCTGAGAATGGAAGCACCACAGCGGTAAATGGCAGGGGTTGAAAACTACTCTCAACCACTTCAGGTAAACTTTACTTGACGTGTCATTTTAGGAACAACACTGTTCCATCTCAGTTTAGTACTCTCCTATTGCATTTATGTTCACCATGCAAACCTTTCCAGGTTAATGTGCACAAATGAATAAACCAGGATTTGCCCAAGACAGTAGAGGGTGTAGAATGTGGTTTGCCTATCACAAACAAATAGCTGAAGAATGGCAATGTGCTATAATGTATTCCTTCTCTCTTCTAGAACAATAACATTTTACAGTGAAGTAATTTAACACCTTTCTGACTCTCCAATACCATCAGCATATACTCATCCAGAAGACCACAATCTGCATAGCCCCCTTGGTGAAAACTCATTATATGTAACATACTAAAAACATGCCATCCATATGCAATAATATTATGTATGTGGGCATTTGTAAATTGATTTGCTACAGTCCTCTATGAGGAGTAATAGTTTAAGACCGTAACACTGCAGTTGACTTCCCTAAAACAGCAGTTTACCAGTTCATTTTCTTACGATGAATCACTATGATGACAAAAATTTCCAGACTGCCCTGCAGTGACTGACTGGATTGTAATGCTCAGTGCGTGGAATGCATCACAACTGCCCTCACACCTCACAGAACAGCTACGTTTAGACAAGTTTACTTATCAGGCACTGAAATGTTTCCACACATCCATCACAAAATTCTGCCATGCTCTACTGCAGGGGCTTTGCTTTTCCAGGAGGCATAGTAAAACAGAAACAGCAACCGCAACAAAACCCATCACTTCAGCATATGGCACAATGGCAACAACAGAGTTATTTGTTATCAGCAGTGTCATGCTACTGTCTAAGACAGGGTGTCAGATTATGGGGGCGCATACATTACATAGCAATACATACACAATGGCATTCTGGATTGTTGTTACATCAAAATTATGTAATTTTATACACAACAACGAAGTCCTGATATCACTGCACTAAGTAACATTTAGCTGTTTCAAGGTAACTCTGTACAGTCCCTTGACGCACACACCCCTAATGCAATTCAATTTACAATAAAACCTGAGCATAAGCAGAACTAATAATACTGGTATTTCTGCTACACAACTTAGTTGACTGTGTGATGACATTTCCTCCCTACTGTACAATCTGAAAAACTGTTAGCAGTTCTACCATGAATGTACCTAATGAGCCGTGTTTACACTTGCAGTGTTAGTGACAATATTTACAAGAGACAGCAAAACAATAACTACCAAGAAATGTATCAAACGATACACAATTCAGGTATGAAAACAGAAAATTATCTGCTTGGATGAACCAAGAACTTTCCAGAAGAACACAATACACTCTAACACAGCGGCAAACATCAATATTTGCTGTCCCTGTAGATGTAATGTTACATACATGCGAAGGCCTTGCACAACAATTTTAATAAGACATGAAATACAGGAGAAAAGTCTGCATGCCAATGCAATAACTATGCTGCTGGACTAGAACACCATTAACTCTTAAAAATTCATGTGGCAATTCCCGGACAAGTAAAATCACATTACTTCATCTAAATCCCATTTTGCCCTTTTGAGGCCATAATTTCTGTCCCACAACTTTTAAGATATAACACGAACTTTATTAGGAATGACAGACCAATTAACATAAATAACCCTTTTGAATAATAAAAGCATCAAAATTTTTCAGCTTAACAAACACGAAAAAAAGGGCTGAAAACGAGAACACATTATTCCTGTTTACTGATAATAGAGACAAGCAGCATTCACGAACAGCCCATGTTCTCTCCAGTGACCACTGCTGCCACTACCTCAAGTTTCATCAGCCTGTGATTCCAGTTGAAAATGCATGTTGAAAAGAATATGAGAGCACCTAAATAGTAGGTTCACTGCTATACATCCATCATTTTCAGTTTAATTTTTTAAATTCTGTTTGTTCACTACTGCTGAATTGATTGTACATGCATGGATACATGAAAAAAGAGAACAGTGTTTTCTACAGCCAGTGACAAAAGTAAATGTGCCCTTTGTTTACTGCACTTCCAGCCAGTGCAAACTAATGTGAACACATACAACAATATCATGTTGCTCTAGCAACATCAGTTACTGCTGGTCGTTATACATTTAAATGTTCATAAAATAAGAAATGTGTCTGAAAATTTCATTTTCGTTCCCTGCTAGGTTCTATCCTAGGAAATGTAGACAAAATTTCATATTAACATTTGAAAATTCAGCTCCACCCAATACGTGATTTTCTGTAAGTACACTTACATTAAAATTATGAATATCAATTCATCACTAACTTCTGAGTTACTAATTATCCCTACCAGGTATGTGAAGAAACAAAGTGCTACATGCAACAAAGACAAATTAGAAATGGGGTCTATACTGTGATCACAGACTATGGCCAGCACAAGACATGCAATTTAAAACATCTGAACCTGAACAGTAACAAACTGCCAACAGTAATAATACATCATGTTCACAGGTATTCATAACTATATTAAAGAACAAACTCAGGACAAACGAACAACACGAAGGCAGCAGAATTTCAGTCATGCTGACTGTGATTGTTTCAAAGACCCTTAACATTCTAATTCATTCAGCTTGCAATCTATCATCCAGATAGATGGCAGTAAAATTAACTGGCTACAAAACACTCGCTCTCATTTCATACATTTACAACTTACTGAATGGACATGGCAGGAAACTGTCCTAGCCTGTTTGGAGGTGTTATCTGAACACTTGCTGGCAAAGACCAAATAAAACAGCAAAAATACTAAGCCAAGATAATCTGCCCCAGCTTAAATCTGAACTCAGTAGTTCCTGAACCCAAGTCAAAACTGCAACCACTTGAACCTACTCATGCAGTAACAGCAGCTTACAATCACTGGGATAAAGATGACAGAATGCTGTGGCATAAGATGAAAACAGAATGCAGAGTGTCCCTGTTACATCTTTCCTCCCATAAAAATTCCTGAAGAAAAAAATATTTTAAAATTCCCACCGCTTCCAAAGATCACAGAAATGCAGAATGAAAGTCTCATTCTCACAAATCTGCCATATGTTCCAACCTTACTTGCCCATATTCAAAACTCTTGCACGCACATATTTCCTGAACAGCCAGCACGACATAACTCCAACAGCTAAATAATTATTATGAGACTGTTACAAAATGGAAATGTGCAAAATGTGCCAAAAAAACATACACTAAGTAACTATGTGCAATGGTTGTGTCCTTTGCTGTAGTGAATGAAAAAGTGATCAAAAATAACATTCATCATAACTGTCAAAACATCAAACATAAGCAGCAATTTTTAAATGTAAGTCACTTGTAATTTTTTGATCAATAACTCACTGCATTACTCTTTCAGTTTGCTATCACATTACTGATATAGTGATATTACGAAAGAACAATGCATTGCAGCCATTCACAGATGAATGGAGGAAATACAATTGCATTAAAAAGTATTCAGTCACTTCAAAGCACTGAGCATCTTGCCACGCTGATGAAGGCACAGAGCTTTACCACAGAGAAAGCTTGCATCCACTGCTACATCCTGTGACAGCGAAGGCACTGAGTCAGTGACAGAAGGTACTTTCTATATGTACCTCTGCAGTGCCATATAAAATGACTCTTGGACATAATGAGCTGGCAGACTTCAGCAGCGATGCATGTTTCATGAACAAAAAGTTCATGCAGAAAAGGTATCGTATATTCCAACTCTGTACCCATTAATCCACAAGTATATCACTTTTCATTGGGAGTAATTCCCTGCTTAAAGAAGATTTACTTTAAGTGATACTTTACTAATCCCCCCAACCACAGATACGCAAGAATACAGGGAGTTTGCTGACTCCCTAGCATGTCTTCATTGTGGGACACTACAGCACTCGAAGAATTTTACTACCTTTGGCTCCAGTCATTCTTCACTTTTAGAGCTTTTGGTGTATTTATAATATAAGAGACTAATTACAATGGAGGTAGGGCAAATGGTTAAAGCACTTCACAAAGAGAAAGATGACAAAACATGACATACTCAAGAAATGAGTCATCCAGAATGATTAAAATTTCAAACACTGCCAGTGACTTTGTTATATAATGAAACACTAAAATTTATTCCAGGTCCTTCTACAGATCAGCAGTGTCATGCAATATGGCAAATTTTCTTGTAATGGGAGCTTCCATCTTCATGTACAATTTACACCTTTTAATTCAAGTAAACAGCGCTAGGCAACTTTGTCACAGTAACCTGCAGAGGACTGAAACTCTAACGCTACAAGTGACCGTCACCATCTACTTAACCACAGTTTGAGGGAAGAGGGGGATGTCACATAAATAACTGTACAATCTCGTTCACACACACACATTCTTTTCTCCACACGACCGCATTTTTTCCTGGCACATACATATCAATCATGTCAGAAAAAAGTTCAGCCCAAAACCTGCCACCAAGGCACCCATGTAAACAATGTACATACTAGATGCATCATTCCTCAAGATGCAATGCATCAGTCTTTCAGAATCCTTGGTCCTGACACACTACTACAATCACCACCTCAGAAGAAAAAAAATATACATAGTATTAGTGTGATGTGTTTGGAATAACAGTAACCTACTCCCTGCAGCAGTACTTACAAAATAATGTCGACATGCCTCTCCCAAGTAACAACAATGGTGGAATGATGGGGGGGGGGGGGGGGGAGGGGGGGGCGCAGGATAAGGGGGGGGAACACGCAGGGGTTTTGTGGGGTGTTTTGGAAGAACGACATCCAACACCTTTGTTGTGTCCT
>Ga0123357_10007278_pt1 | contig 13654 bp, 6 predicted proteins | sample TergutEmb28metaG_FD_89873 | JGI IMG/M metagenome (GOLD analysis project Ga0123357, IMG submission 89873) | Embiratermes neotenicus P4 segment gut microbial communities from Petit-Saut dam, French Guiana - Emb289 P4 | ecosystem: Host-associated > Arthropoda: Insects > Digestive system > Gut ... | reverse complement strand
GGTCTGTAAACTAAATCCGGCCCATCATTTACTTTCACTTCCAGTTTTATGACAGTATTCGTCTTCTACTCAACTCAGGGTTAATGACTCTATTCTGACAGCCAGGTCAGTTTTCAGCTTTTGGGGATTCGCTACCCTCTTTTCAGACATGACCAGCAGCAGCCAGGAATGCACAAACATGGGGAAAGTAAAACAACTCAAATTATGATGGCAACTGTACGTCACGTGACTTCCAGTTCGGGACTTAGAAAATTTCTGGCCGATGGATTTTTGTTGGACTGAGTGTACAAGAATTACATATTTCCCAGATGGCAAACTTTGAAGAGAAATAATTTCATTACTTCGTCAGAACTCCTTCAAATTCCAGTCAATGTTAGCCTATTGTGTGAAACACTTACATGGAACAAAGGAGTAAACAACATATTTAAGAGCATAAAAAAGCAGAATAAGACATACAATTTAAAAAACAATTAAAGATAAACATATTGGAAGATAAACTGACAACAGAATAACTTCGGTATACTCAGATTTCGAAGATGAAAAAAAAAAATCACAAAGTAACAAACGTGAAACTAAATGAAAAATTTTCGAAGGGAGGACAGACACCAAGAAATGAACAGGAAATTAGGAAAGATGTCACACACAAGAGGATGGCATGAGATAAAACTAGGGAGAAGAAGCTTTGGAAAGGGAGAGACAAATGAAGAAGTTGGTTTGCTAGACAACCTGTGTAAGTCCAGATATCTCAGGAGGAAGACACAGACATAGGGAAGAGGCTTGGTTACTGAACCAACATAAAGTGGAAATGTCTGAGGAAGAAAATACACACAGATGCAGAGGCTTGGTGGTTACAGATTCACAGCTGCAACAACATCTGTATCCAATATGTGCTGTGGGGGGATTGCACTGTCATGCTGAAAGGTCACACCTCATGCCAGATTGGAGTCAGTAAAGCCACAATGAGGTCACCAGCTCCACAATAATGAGGAAGTAGAAATGGTTGTTCACAAATGATTGAAAATGCACGATCCTGATTTCTAATATGATGGAATTCTTAAACTAGTGCCAAGGTAGGATGAATGCATCAATTTGCCCAGGCATTATGTTGCAAAGTAATGACACACCACTGCAATAAATGAGCTATAGTCAACCTTGTAATGATTCTTCATTTAAATTTTATGACCTAGGTAACTTCCTTACTCAACATTTCTTGTAGACATAACACAAACTGCGATGCTGAATAGTCACTCTAAATCACCTTTCATTGTGACAAACAAACACTAAATTTTTCTAAAATTAATCTGATAGACAACATTAACACATGAGCATTCAATTTCTGTATTAAAAACTGCAAGATGCATAATTGCAAGTAATGTTTTAAAATTTGTTTTGTATCACAACAACAACATTCACTTAATTAATACAAATGAACTATGTTACAAGTGTAACCACCATACAGCCTAGGAAATGAAAAAGAACCTACCCATTTTTCGTGTCAAAACCAATTACTCGTGACATCTAAACATCCCCTTCCCCTCACCGAGTAACACACTGACCACATATAGTGGAGGCAGAAAAAAATGGGAAGTCAACAAGGCCAAGTGTTTTATGATTTGTTCTACCAAATGACATAAGCTCATGGCATGCACAGCCTGACACTAAAATGATTCTGAAGCACATCAAATTTTAGGAATAATTACATACTGTACCTCACATCATAAAAAAAAAGTATTTTGTACTCAGTCTATGTAACAAAACCAGAAGGTATGTATACTTACGGTACCAGAGAGCCTGAAGGATACACAAGATCTCCAATAATGAGAGTATCCACCAAATCAAGTGAGACTCTCTGGAACTCCAGCCGCTTGAGTGCAATGAAATCATACTTCACAGTGATAAGCACTTGTGTTGTTAAGAGTATGAGCCGCTCTTTCTCATTATCCCATAAACTGATTCTGTAAAAAAAAAATCAGTGCAAGCCATTATGAGCATTCAAACTGAAAATAGGTAACTCACTAAAACTACGGTTTACTAACTACTGCCTCTCCTAAAGGGAAGACTCAAAATCAGATTTGATCATATATTGACAAACAGGAAATGGCATTCAAGTATACTTCATGTCCAACCTTTCAGGACAACTGACCATGATACTGATCACTATGTGGTGGTTGCAGAAGTTAGGAAGAGACTGTCAGTAAGTAAACATGCAGCACAGAAGTTTTATATGGATGGATGCAACCTCAAGAAGCTAAATTGGGTAGAAGTTAGGAAACAGCACATGCTTAAAATCTGACACAGATTTGAAACTTAAGAGAACTTATATAGCTGGGAGACAAATAGGGCTTGGGAAAATATTATGAGAATATCAAAATTTCAGCTAAACAAATTCTGGGTCACTATGAACAGATGGTGCACAACCTATGATTTGATGAAGAATGTTAAAAATTTGTAATTCATTGCAAGCAGGCTAAACTGCATTTATAACAGAATCAACGCCAATTTAATGCATGCATTCTGAGCAATTCAAGGCGTGAAACTAGTAGACATTTCGGAAACAAAAAGAGGTAATATTTGAAAGTAGAAGTAATTGATTTCAAACAGTAACAACAAGAATATTAGAGACCCGCGTAGATTAAAAATGGTTGCCAGCGTAGACCTAATTCAGTAAAGCATGAGAAGGGTGATCTGTCTGCAGATTCCCACAGTACTTTGAATAGGTGGATGCATTAGTTCTATGAGTTGTTACTGAAAGTACACAGGATTAATGTTATACAGACTGAAATACATACAACTGGGCCACTAATACCTGAGCCCAGTGCCTTTGAGGTTAAGATGGCTATTGAAACGTTGATATGATATGAATCACCAAGTATTAATAAGATTCCAGCTGAATTTGTTCAAGCAGGAGATAAGAAAATCTGTTCTGACATCCATAAATGTATTAATTCTAAACGGAAAAAGAAAGAATTGCCTTAACGGCAGAAGGAATCAATCACTGTACCTATCTATAAGAAGGGTGATAAAACAGACAATAGTGCTTATTGAGACAGATCACTGCTATCAAAATACACACAAAAATTATCTACCAACCTGCTTCCAATGTTAACTCCATTTGCACCTGAAATTATTGGGATCACCAGTGTGGATTTTGACTTAAGAGATCTACTACTGATCATACATTCTGCACTTGTCAAAGTCAAATAATTGAGAAAAATGGGAATACAATGCAGCAGTACATTTGTGGTTTATAGGCATCAAGAATGCCTATGAATCAGTCAAGAGGAAGGCTTTGTATAATAACCCCACTGAATTTGGTATCCATATGAATCTTAGGTTAATAAAAACGTGTTTCAAGGAAATCAACAGCATAGTCCAGATATGCCAACATTTTGTCTGCTACATTTCCTATTAAGAATAGTCTGACAAAAGAAGATACTACCTTGCCACCAACTTTCAACTGCTTTGGAAAATGCCATTAGGAGGTTCAAGCAAACCAGGAGTAGACAAAATCAAATGCTACACATCAGCTCTTTTTTCTTCCACGTCATCACCAAATCCATTCAGGTTCTTGTCACAAGGAAATGGCTCAAGGGTGAAACTGACTTCTCACCTTATTTAGTGTTGTCAGAATGCATAAAGCTATACCTCCACTCCCCCCATGTGCTCTAAAGGAGTGGTGCTTCAATAACAAAGATTATAAATTGAAAAGGAAACGCATTTTTCAAAATGACAATATTCCTTTTAAAAACAAGTCAAGACAGGCAATAGGCAATGTACGTATAACATAATGCTGAGGCATGTTTGTGCAACCACTGTTGCAGTGGAAAAGCAATAAATACTACATATTGTGTGTGTGTGTGTTTGTAGCCTTAGGTATCCAGCATGCAATGCACATGTGCCATATTGTCATCTGTGGCCTGTTCGGCTCTACAATATTTTTCCACATTACCTCGTAAACGACATGATTTTTTTTGGGGGGGGGGACTTATTCAAGATAAAACGTGTGTTTTGACTTTCTCCACAACTTTTACCTCAAACATTTCTCATTCAAAGAAGAACTGAGTGAGATATGATAAAAAAATTTATATTGGTCTTCATGTAAAGTACCCATTATTTTTGTTAGATTTTAATGACACTTTAATTTTCTACAGATTTTGAAAAATACCCAGATATGAAATTAAAAAAAAATCCATCCAGTGGGACCCGAAATGTTCCATGTGGACAGATGGACAGGCATGACGAAGCTAACAGTCGCTATCCACAATTTTGTGAACGTGCCTAAAAGTGCATATGCTATTTGGAGTGGTGACATGCCTGGCCGAAGGACTGTAACTGGTAGTTTTGGTGGTGGTGGTGGTATCAGTGGCAGTATTAGCAGCAGCAGCAGTAGCAGCAGCAGCAGAGTTGTACTTGCACCACTGATCAAGCTCTTCATTTAAAAACAACTCAAAGATACTGTCAAAGAATGTACAGGCTTCAGACAAGAAAGAGCCACAGTTCACTATATATGCATAGAAGCATGCAGGACCAAAGGAAAAGCTGTAGTCAGGGATCCTATTACATGTTGTGCCAGTCACCAGCATTAGCTAAACATGCAGTCACATCTGATATCAAGACTACTTTATCAAGTGTTGTAGGTCTGCACTCTTCAGTTACACAAGGTCCCAGCAGGTTTTCTGGGCAGCACAATGGACCCAGCCAGGTGTGGTGCCTGAGTGCCATGGCCAATTTGTCATTACCCTGACCCCCACCATGCACGCACCTGTACACAGCCTGGGGCACATGCACACACACACACACATACACATTTAAATAGGTTTAAGTACAAATGCAATATAACAGAGCAATAGGACTGTGAAAGTAAAGTTTCTGTATTCCTCTTCTCACATGCAACAGTTCAGTTTACAAAACTACCATTCCAAATCAGTCATTAAAAGTAACTCTTTTTGTTAATGGTAAAAAGATAAAGGTAAAGTTACAGCACTGATCTTTCTATAACCTCAGCACTAGGTGGGGATGGGTGGTTAACACCATGCTCCAGTTGCTCTATACTATCCTGGCACAATGGTAAAACAAGAAAGGCACTGTAACTATAACATTTTTTTAAAATAAGTCAAGAGCTCTGAAGCCAAATGGACACTGAAGTGTCAACAAAGAATTGTGGTAGATATAGAAAATGGCAGAACACTGGTCATAATGAACATGGCATATGTTCATAATGATAGATGCTGGAAATAAAAATTACTGCACTTGCCAAGGACAGATAAGGCAAGCATATTGCAGAAAAACTGCTAGAGATCAGGATCACAGGAACAATAAATAATTTACTGTAAGTACACATAAAAGAACACATGGGGTTAGGAACTGTGGAAACTTACTCAGTAAGCAGCCACGAACCTAAAATTTCTCCATCCTTATCTGGTGTGACAAGGTCAGAGATGCATTCTCTTACGGCATTCTCTACCAGCCCATCCCTATAGGTAAAGAAATCTTTAGCCTCATCTTCTTCCAGTATTGGATTTTGGCAAATAACATGGCTTTGCGCAGGCACACCACTCTTTGATCTTGTCCGCTTAAATTTTTCAGAGACTGTAAGAATAAAGGCAATATTTTACATAATAACATTCAATGATGATATTACAAAACAGTTCATTGTGCAGTTATAATCATGTAGCCATACCAAGGCAACACAAAGAAGTCCCATGCACTGACCACCTCCTCAGTGCCCCCAAGCTGCTATGCTACCCTGCACTCCTCTCCAGTCATACATGCATTCTGTTCACACAAATATTGGTAGCAATAACAATGACTAGTGAAAAATCTTTTGGGTGAGATAATATGCCAGAGGAGACCGCAGGTGATTACAAAAACCAAAGAGGGAAAACCTCGAGTGCTGTCATGCTCAATGTCTATGGGTTTGTTTCCTTGGCCTCAGACCAATGTACAACTGTGATGTAACACTGTCAGAGATGAAACTACGGTATGTCAAACTAATCACATTTTCAATTATACAGATTTCTTTTCCTCTCCATTACATACCAATAACTGAAAGTATATTAAAAAATTACAACATAAACTAAAATTTAACATAGTATCTTACAATAAAATAGTCACTTAGCACTTCTGCTGTATTGCATGTACAGTCTGTTTACACACATCACAGTAGCTCAGACTATATGGCACAAAATCTGTACAGTCATGTTGGGCTCTTCTGGATTATAACACCGCACAGTCTAGTAGGTGAGTACAAATGTGTCAGGGTACCCACCCATCATACTACACAATGCAATAAAACACTATATGAACTTCATTTTTGAGAACACCTCAAATCGTTGAAGTATATATTTTTGTTAAATTATCTAAATACGCACATACTTATAAAGCTTCTGGGTTTTGACACTACATGTTTTTGTCAAGTGGATACTGACCCTGCAAGTGGATATTGACCCTTCAGAGGAACATGCTGCCTCCACATTCACGGCCGAATGATTAGGTCCAAATTTGACACTTAAGTGTCCCCTTCAGGTTTTTTTTATCTCACATGTACAAGAAGTCTTCATGTAGCACCAACAAGTAAATTTCCATGTGGGTTCAATGCAAGCATAAACTGCGTGTCAAGAAATGTGCTAGCAAGATATGGTCATGGTAAAAAAATGTGATGGCTGACACATAATATGGGCTCATACCACAATATCATTCACAGCAAATCCTCTGCAGGTTTTACCATACAGTCCTATATGATACCCATCACTTGACCATGAACTTGGTAAGAGTACTTGTCTCCATAACATCATGGCTGTTAGAAATGTAATACCCAGCCTTAATTCCATACCTTCCCCACAAGACCTTCTGTTCACAGCTATAAAGAAACATGTGGGATTTCCCAGTGATTAACACAGACAGATGTAACTTGTTTCATATTTGCATAACATATGCTGTGTACATAGTTCAAGAAAGTTCCCTTTTATTTGCAGATAACCAATTTTTCAGAACTCACAAGGCACAAACATGTTGCTGCAATGAAAGAACACTAGGCCTTACATTCAGAGAACAGTATTCAAGTTTAACTCCCAGAAGTTCATAATTATACTCAGCAGATAACTTATCTGGCACCTTGCAGCCCACACTTCACCTCCCTATTTGTTGTTCTGCTACAGGCCATCCAATATTTACATATTGGACTTACATTACTTATAGGACTGTCATACAAAACCTGTTTATACACAAGTTACATTACATTAATACACACAAAAATATAATTTACTACTGGTTTGTATGTGTTTTTGTCTCAAATACTAAGGGAAGAACAGCAACTGAGGATGTATGAGAACAGTGAGCTGAGGGGAATATTTAGACTCAAGGGACAGAAGGTACCAGGAGACTGAAGAGAAGCATTTAATCATACAACTTATAATACATACTTTTCATCAGTCATTTTTTTTTCTGTGGCACAAGAGCCCTAATTGAGCCCAGGCTGCTTCATTGTTGTGATCACAACAATCAGACACACACAGAAACACAGTAGGACTCCTATGAATGAACGATCAGCCTGTCACAGATGCCATTACCTACACAACACAACTCACAAGAGACGGATATCCATGTTCCTCAGCAGGATTCGAACCTACAATCTCAGCAATAAAGCGGCCACAGACCTACGCCTCAGACTGCACAGCCACCAGGATCAGCCACCAGCCATTGGAACATATGGTAGAAAGGTAAAGGTAAAGTTCACCCTACAACAGGCCATGAAGGCCCAGAGGGGGAGTAGAGGTACAGCTCTGCTCTTTCTTTAACCTCGGCGCTAGATGGGAGTGGGTGGCCAACGTGGCCCCAGCTGCTTTACCCCAGGAAAGACTTGGTACCCATTGTATAGGAGGCTGGGTGGACCCTACGGCCAGCCTGGATGGGTGTGGTAAATCTCGCCCACACCAGGATTCGATCCCTGGACCATCCAGCCCATAGCAAGTCGCTATACCGACTGCACTATCCCAGCCCATTGGAACATATGACAAATGCATATATTTTAGTTGGAAACCTTCAAACTAAGACACCTGTTGTGACATACGAGGGAGGAAGCATATCAAAATAAATCTGACAGAAATGGATGAGGGTGTGACTGGATTCAAATGGCTACAGATATGGACCACAGATGGGTCCTTGTAGAGATGTCATGAACATTTGTTTTCCATACAAGGAAAGGAATTTCTTGACCACTTGTGCAACCATTCACATCACAAGCCAACTGTAGTATGCAGTCGGCGACAGTCTAATTAGCATCAGATTTTACTGCACATGTTCTATCAGTCCCAGTTCATCCATTATGTTTTTCCTGCAGTTTAAAAGCTGAGATCAGTTTCCAAAGAGTTCTGTATTGCGTCCGACCAATGTCATTAGTATCCATGACAAATCACTCACCAGCATGACAACCAAACACATGAAGACTGTAGCACAGCCAACTCAAATCATGCAAGCCTTTAATACTGAAACACACCTCAGTGTACAAGACAATTATGGTGAGCTGTGCCACACTGGCTCAGGATATTATTATTATTATTGTTGTTACTGTTATCGAATTTCTCACTTCTCAGCTTTGGCTGGGAAATATTCATCTATCCTGGGATGTAGTAATCAACAGGATTAGGCTTGGTGGTCTTATTTGTAGTTTAAAAAGCTTCTTACAATTGAACATGTGCCAAGAATTATAGATTTTTGCAGTTGTGTATATGTATTCGGGTGCAAGTTAAGTCTTGTTAGACTTTGTGATAGTGACTTTGGAATTACTCCCGTAGATATTAGTATTGGGATCACTTGTGCTGCCTTTTGTTTCCACATAGCACATATTTCATTTGCCAGTTCTTGGTACTTGCTTTGTTAGTTATTGTTTTGGCGAGGTTATGTGTATGTGGGACAGCTACGTCTATCAAAAAGGTGTTCTTTGTTTTCTTATTCATAAAAGTTATGTCAGGTCATTTAAAAGGTATTGTTTTGTCCGTAAGTATGCTGCGATTCCAGTACAGCTTGAAATTTTCATTCTCCAGTACATTGGTTGGTGTGTACTTATAATATGGACTTTTATCATCAATCAATTCAGTTGCTTCTTCTTCTTCTTCTTATTATTATTATTATTATTATGTCATCGTGTCATCATCAGCATCACTGCCAACACCACCACCACCTTTATGCAGGGTATTTACAACTATATACCTGAAATGAACCATGATTCTAGGGTCTAGTGTTGTAGCTGCTCTGTATTTACAATCTGAGCTACATATAATGTTCATTCACACATTATAATAATTATTATTATTATTAAATTCTTGCCTATTAGTTACTAGGTGGCAGTGTTCTGGTAAAGTCCAGATCTTAACAAGAGGTCAAAGTGATTTACCCCAGCACTTTACAAATGATGTGTGCAGTGCTCATTAGTGTGATCTTCTGCAGTTGACACCGACAGGTTATTGTTGTTGTTATTATTATTATAAAAAGATTCATAAACCAGACTGCTTTCTGAACTTAAATAAATACCATGACATATAACAAGCAGCAAAACAGCAACTTAACAAAACTATATGTAAATATGACTGAATTTTTTTTATGTTGTGTGTGCCATGCATTGTACAGAAATTAATTTATAAACCCAACTTTACGTGCACCAAGACGTGTACACATACGTCAGTAAGCCCCCTCATGTTTCGGCAGGCTTCCACTCAACATAGGGTGCACACAACCATTATCAGAACTCAACCAACATTTGGGTATCAAGGCAGCTGCTGGATAATCAATCACTGATGTCTAGAAAAGACTGTAGAGCCTCCACTCACAGTGTGCATGGCACTCAAAGGAATATCTCTTTTAGTGTTTTAATATAAGTGCTATGGACAATCTAGTGTTTCAACTGAAATTTTAATGTGAGTGCAAGTATGCGACCAAATTTTTACCCACTTACTATGAAACAGACCATTTCGAGGGTGTTTCGTCAGTTACTGAGTGGACTTCCTGATGATGGAACCATGATGTGCCGAAACATGTAGGATGCTTATTAATGTTTCACATGTATACATTTTGGTGCATGTAACGTTGGCTTTATAAATTAATGATTGAAACTGTCTACATATAGAACATCGAGAATGTGTGTGTGGAAGAAATATCTGAAGAGTAAAAATACAAGCACACAGAAAAACAGCAGAATATCTGATTTCATTTCCATAGAAAAGTAGGTTTTCATAACTGAGAAAAAGACAGTGACAGACAGATACAATGAAGTATATGGTATTATTCAAGAAGAATTTAGCAAGAAACTGTCAATAGATACAAAATATACTAGTTGTGGCAGTAAAATGTTGATTTCAAACCACAAGTAATTCCAAACAATAAGGGTAACAGTTGTTTTATGAGAAATGTCACATCAGAGAAAAACTGGAAGTTACGACGATAGTCGTTAACAAATAAAAAATTGATAAAAGTGAGAAGTGTCCACCTGCCATGAACTAGGACTTCACTACCAACTAAGGTTTGACAGAACTCAAGACAAGAAAGCAACGAATGATGACCCCAGACCAAGACCATCTTTGGAATCAAACAGCCCTTATTAATCTAACTCTACAATGTGCATGGTGATTATGATATTTACTTAACTATCATGTTTCACACATATGATGTTTGTTCCATGGTTTGAAGATTATGTAAGAGCATGAAGTGTTTGGATCATGTCCTTTATGGAACAGTTCTACTGCGACAAGTTGTTCACCCTTCTGTGTTCGCATTAGCCATGTCAAATGTCTGACACTGATATGAGCGATATAAATCTTAATGAGTGATCAGCTCTATAAACTCAAAAGTCTAAGACTTGTTAGATTTTCATAAAACCTGATTATACAGACACAGAAGGTTTCAGAAAAACTGGGTTTCAACTATGAATTGACAAAGTCAATCACTCATCAAAATTTTATTACTTGGGGCCGCTATAAATGCTTCAAGTCTTGTAAGATACTGTGAAGATTACAAACATCAGGAACATGAATAAAGAAAAACAATGAGAAGCAACACAAGCAAATCAGATGAAAAGTGAGCACTGAATAATTTACCAATCCATACAAACATACCAAAAGAGGAATTGTGCATCAGTTCCACGCCAAACCTAAAATTTTCATAAACATACAGAAATTTAAGTCTGCATAAGAATTTGTTTTAGCTAATAAAATGAATAACATCACTCATAATACAGGAATTACACAAAATATGTCTTTTACCCAAAAGGCACAACATGTAACACAAAGGACACACCATACTTTCTAATGATAAAAATGCAAATATATTTCCAAGGTTACAGTTTTACAGAATGACACTTTGAAATCCTGTAATTGGGTACAAATGTTTCAAAAATAATGCCCTGCGTCTCCATGTTCAGTGCATAACATGGCAAAAGCAAATTCCTTCCAAACTTTAGTACCAACCCCACAGAGTTTATTGTATCACAGCACAACATATTCACCAGCAAGAAAACCACAGTGCTCATAAAATATAAAATATGCATAAATCAGGCCTATATTTATGTACAGCTACTGCTGGTCATCTCCAAACATGGTAAATAGATGATTTGCTATCAGACACAATAGCTCAGAAGCACTGACACACACATTATAAATTGGATGAGAATGTATACGGTCTGCATCATATACACATACATATGAAAACCAACAAGTTTGTTTACACTGTTACTTTTATTATGTAAAGGCATAGTTATCAAGTTGTCAGTGCACATATCAGTGAATAATAGAGAAAATCAGCTTGTAGGAAGATGAGATCACAGCTAATTTGAAGGCAGTTCAACTGGAGAACACAAGACCCTTGTCAGAAGAGCCAGTTCATCGGCATGAAAGTCTGGTATGCAAACCAAACCAACCAAAGTAATAGCAATGGGAGAAAGAGGCAAAAATGAATAACACAGATGTACATATGGAAAACAAATTAGGTGCATTATTTAAAACCTCTGAACCAACATACTCCTACAAGGAATAAGAAAGTAACAAACAGAACACTCAAGAACTGCCCAGGATTTGGTTCATACAACCATGTCCACTATCACATTCTATTACTGGAAAAAGAGAAGCGCCAAGCAACTACCCTGTTCTGTCCTTACCTAGCAGCGACCATGTTCAGTTATAGAACCACATTTATAAGCATTTGCACTGAAATTTTGTACATGTTAGGATGTCCTTGGATAAAAACAAACTAGCAAGAAAGTCGAAGGTTCTGTGAAATACAAGTTATTTGCAAGGACAACAGTACTTCCACTTAGATGTTGCGACTGTTAATATCCTTACAAGACATTCGTCAAGGCTTTTGACTTGGTGAAGTCCGAGTGCCATCATTACTCTGGATTTATGTGCCTACCTAACGGACGACAAACAATAAGCTCTAACACTGTCACGGAAATATACAACACATGAAACGAATACGTACGTCTTTTTGGAATTGAAGTAATGGGTGAAACGGCATCCACAACGCTTGACACTGCCGGTTTTAGGCACTTTTCGTCTATGCTTCCAACTACTTTTCTTGATTCTGCTTCACCTGGCGATAGCTTGGCTTCACCTGTCGATATTGAAAGTTTTTCTACTATGTCACCATCATCTAGGCTACTTCGACTAGGACTGCACACAGAAGAATCATGATGTATTTGTAAGGTTGCGCCTTGGAAATCTGCTCCTGGTCCTTCTTCTAATAAAGTATAATAATTTAACTCCATTACCAACACAACCACTTCAAAACCGGCCACCTGTCTTCGCCCCGTTTAGTTCTACTACGAATTCTTGTTTCCGCCCCCTTTCAACGATGCTTATTAATTTTCAGCATGGATCAGAGGTTACACAGTCTACCCTGCCATATGATCCGTTGATCGGTACGCGCAGACGTACGGGTACGATCGGACAAACGAAATGGCAACCACTGCCCACATGCAGAAACAAATAAACGTCACTTGTCGATTCACTATTAATATGGTATGTTGTTTCGCCTTTTCTGTGGTAAACTAACACTCACCATTACAACGACCCCTCACCACAGGAATTAGTTTCCTTCGAACTAACAACCCTTTCCACAACAACATCGCATGAGGCACTACATCACAGATTACTACTTATTACATTATATACTCCAGGCACAGAAACTGAAACAACTATCCAAGCAGCTACTTGGAGCCAAGAAATCGGCACAGGCGGCGTTCTTAAAATCAATACTAAGCAAAGACGGTAAATGCTGGTCTGATTTCTACAAATACGTAAAAAGGCGTGAAGGAAATAGGGAAAATATCCCCGCCATCAAGGACTGTAATGGACGGATCATCACAGACGCGATAGAAAAGGCCAATGCGTTTAACTTCTATTATTCGACAGTATTCAGCAACGAGGGCAATATTTTTCATATACAGAGTGAAAACACAGGCGATCCATTCACCACCGATATTAAAACAATTAGGAGAAGGATTAAAGCCATAGGGAAAAACAAATCAGTAGGACCAGACCGGGTGTCTGGAGAAATTCTTAAACTGGGTGGGGAAGCCATGATTCCGTACCTTGCACGACTACTAGACATAACAATGAATAATGGTACACTGCCAGGTGACTGGAAGAGAGCCACGGTAATTCCTATT
>Ga0123357_10007275_pt1 | contig 13658 bp, 4 predicted proteins | sample TergutEmb28metaG_FD_89873 | JGI IMG/M metagenome (GOLD analysis project Ga0123357, IMG submission 89873) | Embiratermes neotenicus P4 segment gut microbial communities from Petit-Saut dam, French Guiana - Emb289 P4 | ecosystem: Host-associated > Arthropoda: Insects > Digestive system > Gut ... | reverse complement strand
CGAGCAGCTGTAAGGTTGGACAAAAACTTGGAGAGATTCTCTATCCATTGATATGCTTCTTTCTGCCATGTCTGTCTTGGTTGTTGCGCAGTCAATTTTCGAAATCCCGGAGGGACTTATGAATAACATTTTACTTTGTACAAAAATTAAGGAATTTATAATTTCAGGAAACACAAATAAGTGCTGTAAAATATTTGCAAAAATTTACCAACATGGGACACGTCTGAACAAATGTTTTTGCAATTGAACTTAGTTTATTTCTTCTTGCAAAAGTGTAGAACCACCACTGCCTTCGAATTTGTATCTTAAAATTATAAAAATATCTGACAAATTCCTTTCTTTCACTACGAATGAAGAAGAAAGGTGGAAGTAATTAGAGTGTTAAGCAAAATTTATAAAATACATCATTTGGCGTTATATTTACAAGCTAAATAAAAATATCTGGCAAAATTGGAAGCGAGAAAAAAGGTGAAACACCGTTGTTGAAAAATTTACTCTTACAAATAACGCTGAAATTGCAGAGTGACAGTACATGATATCAGAAGGCACTTGAGGTTTACAAAGTATAATTGCAATTAAATCATCTTGGAAGAGATACCGCCTAATAGGACTGAAGTTTGCTGACATCGCAAAAGAAGGCCGACACCTATCACTTCACGAAATTGGAGAATTTTTCCTTGTCTGATTGAGAAAATGTCTCCGTACAAAGGTTCCCTATGTTGCAGAGTTCCTTACAGTAATTCGAAGATAGAGGTTACATATAACTATATGATACTACTAGAGTGCAATTAGGTAGAAGGCACACTTTAGTTTACACATTTTGAAAAAAATGCCATAATATAGGTTACCTTCGTATTAAATTCAAAATTGAACATTACTTTATGTCTGGAGTTTTTGAGCAGAAGAGTATAATTATATGAAGCGAACATTAACGAAATTGAAAGAAAACAAGAGAATTATATAAGCAAATTCATAATAAAATTTATGAAATTAGCCTATGACTTAATGCATAAAATTTATAAACACAAAGACACTTTCTTCCTAGATAGATATAATTCCTTTCACTTGCAAATCTGAACATTGTGTCGTTATGTGATTCTCTTGATACTCGTATTACGTGCTACATTTAAGAACGTTCATAACATAACACATTACAATGCCAAAATCTACAGTGCACTCTCTTGTACAGCACGAATACAGACTTTTCTTACAGTATGTTTACTGTATGTTCTAAAGAGGTAAATTTACACGATTTTGCATTAACGAAATTTGTACCGCCAAAGAAGTGCAGCAACTGGACTGTCACTTATTTCTTTTCAAATCTTAGTCCTAATTGTTTAATAATTCTGTAAACACAAAATATTTTTCATTCCAAACCTTACACAACCATGTTCACCAGTGGATACATAAAGATATGAAAGAGGAATTTTTTGTTTCTTTTTCGTAGAGTAATAAACTCAATACAGTGGAATTAGACCGAGATTTATTTGAGGCCTATAAATATATCAGCGTATTTACATAACAAACGACCAAATGGCGATCAGCTTTGAATTTCCAAAATGCAATAGAGGAAATTAATAGAGCAAAAAAGCCCTAATAATATCTAAGCTAAGTGTAAATAATTTTAACCGGCTCAGAAATCGCACAGCCTTGCTGAAAGTTAAAGTTCACACTAGAACTGACCACGAAAGTCCAAAGCGAGGAAGACATGGTACCTACGGTACACGTGGTTCGGAGGGACACAGAACGTGTCTGAACGAGTAAGCAAGAGCTTGCCCCGTACCTGGATTTGATCCCCGTCCCGTGCAGCTTATAAGGAGTAGCTGTATCGAATGAGCTTTCCCTTCTCACTTCCTTCATAACTTCACATTAAATGATAAATTAATTTGGAGAGATTGTAAAATTTGTGAAGCGGGTCAACGTATTTTCATTGCGCAGACGTGAATGAAGGAAGGTTAACGTAAGTTGACTTCGGTTGTGTTTAAATCAAGAGAATAAGCACAATTTTGATATAGTTGTGTTTGACGGATAATAAAAAAATCGAAAGAAATTCTTATCGCTTATTCTCTGTACTGCATCTGTCAGAGGACGTCACGGAAGATGCAGGTTTATATGCGATATATTTGTAGTGCACGTTGAAATTATTAAATAAGAACCTGCATCTAACTTTCCCACAACTTCTGCAAAAGTTGACATCAGAAAAAATATTCTCAAATTAGTAAAATATCACAACATCCCATCACAGTTTTATGTACGAGTGGATTGAAAATGAATGCATATCACAACGAGGGCATTGTCAACAGGTAAGTCACATTATTGCAAGTAACCTGTTGAATTAAAGTGAAGAAGAATTTTTCATTCTCAAATCCTAACATTCAAAAAGTATGACAAAATATATCTTCAAAAGTAAGCGCTTTTATGCTGGCATTTAAAGGTATATTTTAGAGATTCTTTGTAGAAATACTGTAAATTCTGCAAAAAATAATTCCCCAAGTTTCTGACCGTGCAGTAACGGTTGGTTAGACTAGGCATTTCAAGTAACGTAACAGAACATAGGGTGGAACAAAAAAATTTATCGATGTTTAATTGGAGTAAATTGTCCTTGAGACATTTGTGTTGTATATGATTTTCCCCCGAGAAATTTGTACTGATATAATGAAGTTTTTATTTATGTGGCAATCGCTGTAATATATATTCATTTTAATAAGCAAACGTGGCACAACTTGTCGTTCACTTTATGCATCAAGGGTAAATCTTATGCATACATACATACATACATACATACAAACACACACACACACATACATACATACATACATACATAAATAAATATCGTGCTTTCCATACAATAACTTGTTACTTTGAAGGACCTAGTATCCGCATAATCTAAGGCCGTTCGCCTGTTGAGATCGTGGGTTCGAATCCAACCGGGGGCATGGAAGTTTGTCTGTTGTGTTGTGTGTTGTGAGGTAGAGGTCTCTGCGACGAGCTGATCACTCGTCTAGAGGAGTTCTACCGACTGTGATGCGTCGTTGTGTGTGATCTCTAAACCTCAAGAACGCGTAGTCCATGAACACGCATTGGGCCACATCACCGTAGGAGAGAGAGAACTTGTCACATTATGCTATAAGTAGCAGATACAAAAACTTAGAAAAATACTTTTGGTGGCGCTACAACTGAAATCGTCCCTAAGCAGCCTTTATGCAGATTACTCTGTATCACACGTATTTAAATACACACAACAATTAGGAGTGTTTTAAACGGGGGACCAGTCCGTAGCAGAGGTCACTACCTACACGACACCAAACAAACAAAAAAGACGAAAAACCTGCTCGCACAGGAATCCGAACTCTGGTTCCCAACAATCAAGTTGCTCCCGGTCCACGCCTTAGATAGCAAGAGTACTAGGGTCTGACCGATTAAACTACGCATGCTTTTTATATGTAGTACTTTACACATAGCTCCATACGAGAATGGATGTATATATATATAAATATATATATATATATGTGTGTGTGTGTGTCTGATGTCTGTTACCTACTCACTGTAGGCCTAGAAGTTTACTGTAACAAGTAATCACGTTCTGTGACATAAAAACACTCGGTTCATAGTTCATAACATGCCCAAAATCGGCTCTGATTTGAAGATGAAACTTTTTAGAATTATGTTTAACTTAACAGAGAAAAAATTATAGGCATGTTAAGGTATTGTGGTAACACATAAATTGGCATTACATAGCATCGTGATTCTGCAGGCTGATCTCTGCACGCAGTAAATCGATTCCAACAAAAAAATAAAAATTATAGGCGTACGTAGCTCTAATTATGCACTACAAAAATTAGTTGCATTCTTACGTAATATTGAATTAGACGAAAGACACGAAACAATTTTATATATAGTATTTTATTTATGAACCTCTGTTCACATATATTTGGAACACGCAATTCCACACTTTCAAATATATGAGGCTAGAATGAAACGCGTGATAAAAAGGGTTTTAAAAATTAAAGGGTATCAGCTGCTCGATGGACGTTCAGAACGCTAACCTAGAGGGTGGTCTTAGTATCCTCTACAAAATATTCAAATTTTTCTTACAAGTTATTCTCCATACAACTGCAGTAATGTCACAAATTTTTACAAATTGTAAAACATACGACACGAGCATCAATTTTCCAGGGGATTAATTTGTGCTCCATCAGTCTCATGGCGCATTATAGGTGTGCGTCAAATTGTACGGGACATTTTCCAGAGTACGTTTTGAGTGACACGTTTAACAGTACGTCTTGCTGCTTGTTGAAGATCTTCAAATATTTTGTAGCGCTGCTTTGCAACATTAAATTTTAGGAAATTTCGAAATTGAATTATGATACAGCGAAGAATCGTTCCGTTTATGTGGTGAGTCAAAAAGAACGGGAAGCACAGGTAACTCACGACTAATTCACAGACTTTTAAAATCTCACAAAAATATTCACTAATAGCGAGTGTGTAATGTGCCAATGATGTATCCTCTTGGAATTACAGATCGTTCTTAATACTACGGTGTTTCCATTTGCGGACCGAACTAATTTTGCCGCAAGTCCAGGTACGTATGCTGATTAACAGGAACATTCAAGAAATATTGTCCAAAGAGATGATTACTGTACATCCCAGTCAACATTAGAAGTTGTTGAGAATTATGTGCCAGTTCCTCCAAATAATGCGAATTCTCCTAGGTTCAAAACGCAACTTTCGTTAATCGACAAATTCAGTGTACGATACACTCAACATTAAAGATGGATTTTCCATGTTTTGGGAGTGTGTCAAATATCTGGGTTGCCCTTGCACGTGCATCCAGTCTTCGGATTAAAACAACGTCGTTTATCAATTTAACTTAAATGAAAGTCAAACCCCGTGTCGTTTTGCATTGTCAAACGCGTTATGTCAAATTCCATGTGTTGTTTACGGGTCGAATTATGAAGTGACATGGCAACATATTCCTCTACGAATTCGGAATGCCAGGTTTTTTTTAATGGACTTCCAGATCTTGGCTTATACATTATATTGCATATTGCAGAGAATTTAGTTTCCCATTGCAAATATTTCTGTTTTGGAGGGGCTTCTTGTTCGAATTTGTGCTGGAAAACTTCATGCACCTGGTTCATTTCATTCCTGTTTTGGAAGCTCGTGTTCCCGCACACTGACAACCATCTTAATTGCTCTATCTTTCGGGGCTTCGTTCATATTAGCTTCAAAAGAAAACGAAATTAGATTTTGCTCACATTTCTGCAAGGATGACAACGTTCTGTTACCACATATTACAGCATTCCTCCCAAACAGCATAAATGCCTCATCCTTTTGAAGCCAACTTCCATTATCTCTTTCTATAAATTTCAGTAAATTTTGCAACTTTCCCACAACAAAATTCGGACAACAGCTCCCCGTTTTTTTCTGTAAATTTCATCAAAAAGCAGCTAGAGTTAACATGGCAGAGATTTGAGCTTAGCTTTTAGCAGCGCTGATATCACGGGCTTGAAAATAAGAGAAACATTTTTTTGGTTTCAAAATATCTTTTCAAATTAAGTATACAATTGTTGAGGAAATCGAATAATTTATGTAAATAAAAGTAACAAACCGACGGCAGTATAAATGTCACTTAAAATCCTACCTGCGAAACGTCCAATTTGCCGTTCAACATTTTAATATTTACAAGTATTTAGTTTGATTGGCCAAAGTTAGGGTGATGTAATTTCTATCTCCATTAAAACCAGGAATTTCATATTAGCAGCATAACACATGAAATTTATTGTCTCTCTTTTGTTAGAAAGTATAACTCGCTCCTAATTCTTACATTCAGAATTGCGGAAATTTTCAACTCTCATAACTTCCAAATATCAGAATATATTCCGGAACATTAACAAATCATACTACACGCCTAGAAAGCTCAATAACCATAAGAAAACGCAGCAGCCAATATTGGCAGAAAAACGCTTTCTAAAACAACTAAGCACGTCACGACTAAACAGTCCCTACTAAATAAGCGCGCTAATGCAATAACCTCTATCCTTACAGATCAATACAACCCATGAAATAACTCAACAAATAAGTCGCAACATCCTGAGGATGGATGTATTATCTTCCGAAACATGTTTAGCATTAAATAAAGAATAATAAAGCAAGTGACATCAAGTTGTTATCTCCTTATTCAACTATCAAAATGACGCACTTTCCAATAAAATTAAGATTCACCATTAGGAATATTTATATGAAATGAACAGCAATAATTGACACAGTGACCTGGAAATCCTATTAGACTAAGTTTCACCAAAATTGTTAAAATTCAATAAAAATACACTAGTCACTTTCCAGAAGAGAAAATATGTAAGTCCTGAGGCTTCATTTCAAATTAATAACTTTAATTTCAAAACTTCTTCAGGTGTTCTGGTTATAACAGCAGAGAACATACACCAAAAAACAAAGACTATTTTTCCAAAACGTAAGATATCCTGGTGGTTCAGGAACTTCTCATTAATAGGCTTCACGATCACATTCAGACACACTGCACTTGGTAGGACTCTTTTGAACGAGTGAAAACCGGTAGCAGAGAACTAAACCTGAGAGCACACACCAATGACAAGAGACAGATAACTATTCCCACAGTGGGATTCGAACTCTCAAACTCAGCATGCGAAAAGTTTCAGTTCCTCGAACTAGACAACGTGACCGATGGGATCGATACAAACAAACAAATATTACAGCTAATTTTGTAGATAAAATACTGTGTTTATGATAGCGGAAGTTGTAGCTGATTCCAACATTGTTGTTCCGAATAAGACTGTCCACACTTGAACCCAATTATTTCATGTAAGAATTTGAACCCGACGAGTTCCCAACTGATGCACAGATCCCTATAGCTACCGGAGCCTTTTCGGCGACTAAGATTTGACCTTCTTAAAATTTCCGTGTCGCCAAAGCCTTAAGACATGAAGAAAGTCGTAGATCTTTGAAAGAAGAAATCTCAGGTTCTTCTGGAAATTATTTATAGATAAGTGAAATAATTATAATAAAAAACAAATTATCCCACCAGGAATAAAAGAGGCAGAAGAACCATAAAATATTCAGATAACATTAAATGCGTTCACGTAAGAGAAAAATCAAAACTTCGTTTCCAATGTTTACGCCATGCTTTCAATTCCGCCACAAAATTTGTATAGAGCTTTATAAGAGGTAAGATAATTATTGTACAAACAGTCAGCAAAAATTTCTACATCGTGAATTATACAGTGATGCCAATGAACTAGACGCGTTCCTTCTACGAATTTCTCAGAATACGCTGGCTTAAACCTACAGTTGACCTAGTTATCTGCAATTATCTAGAAGTTAAAAAAATTAACGATTTTGAAATACTAACGTCCATGTCCCATTAATAATAAAGTTTACAATGGTATTGATTATTTTCGATCAGGAAAATTACTTACTTTGTTTTCAAGAGCTCAGTGTCATGCGCAATATTCTGACTGTCGGACGCACATAGCAGAACTGTGAAAGTGACCAATCCTAAGTGATCGGGGACTGCCTACAGAATTGAGAAAATATATACTTCGAAATATAATTTTTTTCCATCATATTTCTGAATGGAGACAGAAGAAACAAAAGTTGAGGTTCTCTCGGATATTCGTTTCAGCTGGATTATTTTCTTATTCCGATTATCGGGAATTCCTTTTAAGATAAAGAAAATGCCAATTCTTTACGAGATATATATGATAACAGTGATTATCTGCACATACAGCACATTTATAGGAATGTTTGTAGATGCGTACATACACAGGAACGATTTGGCACGTTTCATGACAAATCTTCGTATCTTAACTGGTATGACTAGTCTTATATGGATTTATTTTTCCTGCAGGTAAGTCAAAACACTTTGCATGGCAGTTGTGGTAACACACATTGTTGTATATTAAATAGTTTCACTTTTGTTGGAAATTTTAATCATGAGGTCACATACACTTCAATTTAGTGGTTTAGAACTATGTAGATCAGTCAAATATTGGCTAATTATTTGATAGGTTATAGACTCCGATTTATGCGAAAACCTCGCATTGGTGTAATTGAAAACAAAGATAGATACAATTCGTGACGTTTCTTTGCTGACAGCCAATAAACCCCTCAAGCTATAAGTCAGTTTAAAAAACACCCATGGCAGAGGGGAGTTTTAATATATCTTAAAATTGGTCAAAACCTACTACGCACCTAGACTTTGATGTTACAGCTTCTAATATTAGTGTTTTTAAAATGTTAGTCTTTGTCAACAGTGACGAATTTTCTGACTGGTGTTAGATGCTGCAATAATAAAGATTAGAGATTTTTATTCTACACCCCAGAGAAAAAAGCAAGAACATGCTTTGGAAATTTGCTCTACGTAAGTTGTTGCTCACAATGTAACAAGAGTTTTGTGCTGCCGAACTACGGTAAACATTCATATTAGCGCCTAACAAAGCCGCATATTTCCTGAAATTGTGTTACATTTACACGTTTCCCTCCTCTGGAACCATCATCAGGGTTGTGTAATTTTCTTTTACATAAAGATGAAAGAATAAGCTTCATCATACATATTCGTGTGATAATCCTTTACGATTTTTGCTAAAATCCATATTGAGAACTTCTTAGCGGCTATTTATAAAAGCTGTGTTTATTTTTTGTTTCATATATTCATCAGTTACTAAAACGAAAATTTTCGATATTTGGATCCAACTTCTTGTATTAGTCTTCTATTTGTTTTAAATTATGTGCGAACCGACGTTGAAAATCATGACATATATAGTTATTCCTCCTTTTTTTATTTTTTGTGTCCGAAATGAAGTTTGTGTTAATTACATTTGTACCAGCTTTATCTCCTACAAGATTTACCTGGAAGTTTTCAATTTTAATATTCTCACTTGATTGTTGCTTTATAATCATGAGTTATTTCAATCAAATCACGTCTCTTTTTGTTGTCTCCTAAACTTTTATATTGTTAAATCACTTCGTTGTTTAGGCAACTGAATTATTGTTAATAGGTAAACAGCGATTTTTTCCAATCTCTTTTTTAGAATGTTTATTTGGAAAGATTTTCAACTAAAATAATACAGTGTACTACGATTAGAGATCCTAAAGTTTTATCAACAATAAACGGAACATTTTTATGGTAAACATAAAATAAGAGAAACGTTAAATATCATATAATTCACACGCCCTTCAAACTTGGAAGTGAGACCATTAAACGAAATTAATGCCAATGCAAACTGATGGACCCCAGTATATTGATAAACTTTTATTCTAGTAATTAAACTTTTATATTTTATATGAATAATTACTACGAATGTAACAATAAGAATTAGAAAATCTTGTAATCTGTGATATTTCATTGTCAGTTCTGACATGAAGTTAGAGTCATTTTAACGTTTTTGCCTTTATTTTAAAACGTTGCTTGCATTCGTGATGACGTTCTGCAGGGGACTGAAACGTCAACATATAATAAAAAGCGCTGTGTTAGAATGTCGTGGACTTTTATTGTTTGTTTTCTGTATAACAAAGCATTATATCCAACTATTTGTTTTTCGATCATCTTTAATCTTTCTGTAACATTATATACTGACTTGTTTATTTGTGTCAGGTTGCGACAACGCAGTATTGAGCGTGTGATGGACCTAACAGACAGATTCACGTGGGAAGATCTGCCGACCAGAGACGCTGATACCGGACACTTGACAGCGGCAGGTTGGATCCCGCTCATTCAGATGTACACTACTCATGCATTTGTTGTGGCTTTGGCTTTTCATTGTGTGCAGTCAACAATACGCATCTTGACAAATCACGAAACAATTTTCACTACGTGGTATCCTTTCGACTGGAATGTTTCACCGTTCTATGAACTTGTTAACATCTCACAGGTAACAATTCATGTTTGTTATAAAATAAAATATCTTCCAAATATTCTACATAATTTTTAACTTAACCGTCTGACTTAAACGATTAGAGAAACATTCTTTTAAGTTTTCACACAATGCCCTTGATAAGGTCCTGCAAAGAATTTTCAATAAAATATTTTTACTAATATTTTTACTAGTCATAAAACTAATTTGAAAGATAGAAGGGCTCAAAAAATCCCTGGAACAGCCGGTGTTTTGACTGGCATCTGCTGAATACAAGTGCCTATCTCTACCGCTCTACAAAGTGGTGGGTTTAACGGAAGTTTTATTTTCTGGTTTCACGTGCAAGAAATTCTATCAATGGGGAATCAGAGAGATGTGACAGGAACTTATATTGCATTAAATCTAGGCACCGCGAAACATTTAAAAATCTCTTCCACAGTTTCGACACTGATTCGTCACACGTTTCAGCGCCCTTTATAAATCCCTCCCAAATATTAAATGTCCCCTACATTTATACATCCAGTTCGATATGGAAAATCATAAGATCTTACTGCTAAACTGCTAAACAAAATGCATTGAGTTAAAAGTAGAGGCGCGCAGTGACGATCGTGAACACTGCGATACACCTTGTTTTGTTACAAATATATCTGCCATATATTAATTTCTTTAGTTTCAGAAATAAATGTTTGACATATCATAGCCCTTTGGGACCAAAATATTTGGAGTGTGACAAATTATGTCTTGCTAGCTGTTTGTCTTAACGTTGGATTTTAACTTTCTTGTATAAAATTAAATAATGACAATTAATAATATAATTTGCAGAAAGTCGATTTAAATACGAAACCCCTGTTCCATACACTGATTCCAGGAATAGAATATTTAAAGCTCGTTGCTTTCTTAAACAAAATATTTAATACAAAGTACTCAATTCCCATTTACCTAGCCCAACCCGTCTTTATCAAATATGTTTTCTTGCTTCGTGGCACATAGTCGCGTTTCACGCATTATCTAAATTCGTAGGCGAGAATTTGAATGCAGCTGATTTTTAAAGTACCGAGACAAGGAAGTACGTCACCAAATAGTCATAACATGTTCAACTTAGCGTACATACACATCTAAATGAAACTCGATCAGAATAAAATTCTGTTATTTATTAGAAGAAAACTGACACCACATACGACGAAACACAACGTGAAATTCGGCACAGACGTTTTGCACAAGTAAGTTATTACTACAGTGGCACTGGTTGAGGCTGGAATTAGTTTCATCAGCATCCCTAATTGACCTGATTTATAAAAAACTCAGGCTTTCTATTAATTTTTCACAGTGTTTAGCATCATTACTGCTACTGTGTATAGGCTTCGTTTTCCCCTGTCTGAATACGATTTTGGTAGCCGTGGCCTGTGCTCAGTTACAGAAGGCAAAGTCGGCCATAATGGATATCAGACAACAACATATCACGCCTTATCACATGCCGCAAGATGGAGAATTTCATAAAATTGCAAAGTGCAACTTGCAATCAAATCTTAACGCATGGATTCGACACCATCAGGAAATAATGGAGTAAGTTCGTAATTAATTATTTACCTGAGATTCATATATTCACTTGATTGTAATTGCGAAGAATATATATTTATATATAACTTCGTCTGTCAAATAAAGTGCAATAAATTCAGTCATTCTGAAAATTCTTTCTGGCAACTACAGCAAATATTGACAATAGTAAAAATTTTAAAACTTTGACGAATCCCCCAGCTAAATCTTCTAGAATTTAATATACCTCTGTCTCACAGGTACATGCAACAACTAGAAGATACACTGAATGTCTCTCTGTGCGGCTACTTTCTGATTTTACTGGCTGTAATGTGCGTCGCTGCTTTTTCTCTAGTTACGGTAAAGTATACTGAATTTTGGATCTTTTATAATTAAAAATAAATTTATTGTGTAATTTGAGGCTGTGTGGTCCGGTAGATGTGTACCCGCATGCTCCCTACATCCTCAGGGTAGAACTTCTGTCGATTATCTTCATGCACGATAGGGACAACCGCGTATTGCAATTATCAACATTGTTTTCAATAACAAATTCCACGAGAAAAATTACTTTCATCACAACTGGTAAGTCTTAAGTCAGCAATTTGACAGAATGGTTCGACCTCACAGTTTCATCTCCAGGCAAATAGTTTAAAATGAAAGGAAAGTTTTATTATTGCTTTAAGTTTTGAACTAAGTTTTGAATTTTTTAATTTGATGAAATACATTTTTTTCGGTCCAGACAATTTTATTCAAGACAAGTTTAAGGTATTAAAAGGTCAAGTACTTTAAATTCTATTGAATGATTCTTGAATTCTGCTACAGAATCTTCACGTAATAATTGAGCGTAAATTTCAGGTCCCGTGAATATTTTAAACGTTTTTTATAAAGTGGTTTTTTGCGGATTTTTTCTTTTTTTGAAAAGTAATATATTTTATTTGACGTTTCTTAAGTATTACCTTCATTGTTATTCATGAAAACTGTTATGTTCTTCCTTGTTGTGGAATAATGGCTGTAAGTAATGATGTCCACGTGGTTCTGCTGTTTGTAGGTGTTGCTTCTCCAACTATTCGGTATGTACTAACATTCAGTCAGAGGCGTGCAATATGTGTAATGCTTTGAATCAACGATGTCAACTAACCAGTCCCATATTCTACTATCAAATTAAAGTTTTTTTTTCTGTAACTGTAATCTTATTCATTTTGTTGTCTTTTTAATTCTCGTAATATATATAGTATGTTTGGCATGGCGTTGGTGTCTTCCGTAATGTGTCAGGTTTAATAATTTGCTTGTTTTTATATCTAACATAAAAGATGCCAAACTAAAAAAAAATACATTTTGATGCAGCCTCATTCCCACACTACCGCATTGTACTGAAATACAGGATTGTTGCTCGTGTTACACGAAATAACCTCTATAGCGACGAAGAGATCTTCTCATCTTCGTCACCTTCCCGGGACAGCATCGTACCCACTGATACCGGAACAAAACTAAGGAGTCATAATACTTCACGGTACTAAGAAGTCCCTTTCCCCACTACAATACACCTGCAGCAGCCAACCAAACCGTAGACCACTTAGGATGTCTACACAGCCACAGTAGCAGACCGGTGTGTCACTTAGTTCGCACCACAGGCAAGAAAATACAGCACCGCAGGACCAAACACGGGCACAGGCCAACCGCACGCCACTGGCACGAACCAACTCAGCACGTACACTATACTGCCATGACGAACAGGAAATCACGTGTTATATACATAGTTAATTAACATCTGCACACGCACACACACACACATCAACTTTGTGTAAACGACATCTGGTCCCCTTACTTACGCTAATATTAAAAGTTGTTCTGTGTTATATCTATATAGCCCCTCTGATAAAATTTATCAAACCTGATGAAGGCCACAGCAGCAGTGGTCGAGACATGAGGTTGAAAAATGATATACACTTGATAATATAGTTGTGTTAATACTGCTATATCATTACATTATTATTTTATGACCAAATTACATGTCATCACTTCCCAGAGAGCCGCCGTCCTAATTGAAAAACTATAGGCCATAACTTTACTGCCTCTCTATATTATAATCCATTTGCCAGAACTTTTATGTATTTCTTTGTGTAACATTGAAAGCACAATATTTTACTAAAATTTCTTTTCAGATTTTACTCTCATATTATAAAATATGAATAGAAAATAAGCTTCTTTATTTTAAATGATGAGACGTTCCTATTT
>Ga0123357_10007274_pt1:0-10000 | contig 13658 bp, 5 predicted proteins | sample TergutEmb28metaG_FD_89873 | JGI IMG/M metagenome (GOLD analysis project Ga0123357, IMG submission 89873) | Embiratermes neotenicus P4 segment gut microbial communities from Petit-Saut dam, French Guiana - Emb289 P4 | ecosystem: Host-associated > Arthropoda: Insects > Digestive system >... | reverse complement strand
GACAAGCATGCCAGCTCTCGCATAGTGCAGCAGAGGTGACACGTGAGGGTATGCTGTATTGATGAAGGGCACAGTGTTATTGGAAAAGACGCCATGTGTTCTGGTTCTATAAGAAAGTGCCACCCTGCCCCCACCCCATTTGCTGTTCTGACAATGAGCTACATTCCTGTAGAAGGTCTCTGTGTGTGTGTCTACCGGATCACACGGCGTCACATAACAGAAGACAGCCTTGTTCATAGTCGCCGTCCTGTAAAACCCACTTTCTTATAGCTGAAGTGATGACTACAGGGTGGAACCGGAAGTTGATCTGGCTTCATCAACGAGTACCTATCTGGGATGTGACGCCATGTAGTTTGACAGGGAATTTTCTGATATAATGTAACATTTAAAGAATGTTATGTATTATGAAAATATTTGTACACTTTCTCTTAATGTATTTTTAAAATTGACTGTTGTAACCGGCGAGTGTCTGTAGTTCAATTGTTGGTCTAGCCGTCAGGAGGATGAGGGGATAAACTGGTTATTCCGCTACTAGCCAGTTTAAATTCAATCAGAATTGCACTACTCAATGTGTGTGAGCAGTCGGTGTAGCGACTCGCTACGGGCTGGACGGTCCGGTGATCGAATCCCAGTGGGGTCGAGATATTCCGCACCTGTCCAGTACGGCGCTGGGGTCCACCCAGCCTCCTACACCGATGGGTACCGATTCTTACCCGGGGGGGGGGGCGGCCGATCCGTGGCGTTGACCAGTCACCCCATCTAGCGCCGAGGTTAAAGAAAAAGTAAAGCTTTACACATACTCCCCTTCTGGGCCTTCATGGTCTCTTCTAAGTTGAACTTTACCTTTATCTTTTCTACTCAAATTTTGTAATTCGCGGAGGAGTTTATCAGTTCAAACCTCTAATTTCTCTCCGCATTTAGCCTTTAGGACATTAGGATGGGTACAGGTCTAACACAGTTCTTTTCCGTCAAAGTCTTTTCCTTGTTACAGTGACAAGAAATCGTTACCTGTAAAGATCTCTTCGTTCGAAAAGATATTTTGGACAAGCTTGCCTGCAGGCTGGTAGTTTTCTTGTCGAAGGGACCTTCCAGAATCCGTGAACTGTAAACTTGGCTTCAGTAACGCCGAGTAATCAAAACAATTGCGGAACTGTAAACACACGTCATAACAGCATTCATCTTAGTCGATCTTGAAGTGTATGGTAGTATGATTTCATAAGGGCAACTCTCAATGTGGCTCCTAACACTCCGTATGTTCGTTGGGATGGATTTACGCTCACTGATGGGCTTACAACAGTACATTGACTATGAGTCGGACAGCTTAAGGCGGACGTTTGTGTTATGAACCAGAAAATGGCCTAGCCTAAGCAGGAATATATTTTTCTACTAATAGACAATTTAGTTGCGTATGGATTGTAAGCAGACCTTATGTATTGACTGCTGAATCCTATACAATTGTCACTACTCAAGTACGTCCATTTGGAGTATAACAGGCCTGAATATGGTTTTAATAATATCATAGATTGCCCCGAGTTTGAAACTTGGCCTACGCAGATCTTAACCTAATTTATCCTCATACAAACAATAAATATTTCTGATCTGTATTTGCAGTTATCCTAGGAATGCAAATTGGCGGGATCGCCCCAAGAATATGTAATACATCACTCGGACCCTTCAGTGGCAGAGAACATCAAAATTGTTCACAACTCGAACAAATCTTCGAGAAACAGGCCCGATGTTGAAGGAGTTTAAAGGGAAAAAAGAAGCAGCTACCATCACAGTGTTTGTGCAAAGAAAGGGAAAACACGAAAATTCCTAAAACTTTTTTGGCTGGAGGGGGGGAGGGGGGAAGCAATATTCGTGGATTTTCGGTTTTGGCTGGGGTCGTAAAAACGAAACCCCGCGAAAAGTAAGGGGACGGGTTTACGTGGTAAGAGGGACGTAGCTAAATGGGAGCGGAAGCCAGTGAGACAGCAGAATCTAATGATCAACCAAGTGGGCGGCAAAAGGATATTTTAATTGAAAAAATGGTTTTTCCCGCAACAAATTTTAAAATATTGAGCCAAATAAAAGGAAATTTATAAGCATATAATTGTAATTTTTTTGAAGTTCGTAATTTCTGTTCAGGGAGGTCGTTGTGAATGTTGGCCCCGGTCATCAAAGCTACATAGCTGCGTCACCGCATGGTGAGCCTCATATCAACTCCTTCTCTAGAACGATGCAGATTTTTTTTACAAGAAATTAATTGGTGGATTTAGAAATTTGTTTTCATTGATGATGATTCAAGTTAAGCAAGTACGTTGCCAAACAGAGTTAAATATCATTCATAACACGAAAGTGTTAACCGTCTGAGTCATTACATAGCCAAGTGTAATGAGCACTTTCTGCATTCCTTTCGCTGTTCAGCGATGAACCACTTTTAGTGGGCGCTCTTCTTTTCGATACTTTGCTTGTATTCTGTAACATTTTTATTGGTCTTAGCGGGGGTTTCCTTTACTGTTTTGTTATTCGGAAATCCTCTTTACTGAAATCAAACAAGATACGAGTACAATTGGCCCGTAACGGTAAGGAACAAAGAAGAGAGGAAGAAATGACTTACAAGTAGCCAGACACAAAATTCGATACAGAATGTTCAGAACGCTAATGCCTGATACACAGTTTGTTTGCTTCTCGTTAGATGGCAGGCTTCGATACGTGCCATGGGGATTCACATTGCTACATCCCAATACCCTGAAGTCAAACTTCTTGATTGAGTTTCTTATGGTTTCCAATTCCAGACGAGTGCCTATTCTCTTTCTCATCGTGAATCTTCCTTCGTCATATTGTGGGTCACGTGGTCAGTTGGTTACAATCTGTATTCAGACGGTATGTTCGCAAGCGGAAGTGAACAGTGCGACACATTCACAGTAAATATTGACTTTGTAACGATTTCAAGCACAGTGCTTAGTGTCTGCAAAAGGCAATGTAGTGAAAAGAAAATTTACAATCTGCCTACAGACTTTATTAAGTATTTCTTATGTTTTTAAAGACTAAGCAACGATTGTTTATTCTGATTTTCAATTGACTTTGTCGATTTCGTGATTTCAACGAAACTTTCCGTTAGCGACGTTTCGTACACCAGCTCTATCCCCGTCCTCATACAACAGAGGAAGAATAAGTCTACACATGTAAAGCCATTAATAAAGCTAGTTTTATTCAGCAAGCATGGAAACAAAGAAGCTTGTCCTTGGGGTGTTGTTCTTAATCAAACAATGTACCAAATGTAAATGGAAACTTACAGTAACAATAAGGCACTATTGCCAGTAAATTTCAGATCTAACTTGTTTCATGGAGACGATAAATAATTTTGAAAATATTATCTTGTTGAATTCCAGATTTTACACACTTAAAGATAAAGCAGTCCCTTTACAGGCCTGGAGTGGCCCAGAGGGTTCCAGGAAGTTAAGGTTCCCAGATTTCATGACAACGGCACAGAATAGTGGTAAGGCTGTCAGACTTAGGCATCTGCCGCCTTTATCCCAGGAAATGCTCTTGGTACTCTTTTCTGTTAGATGCTCCCTGATGATGATCTGACAAGATCGAAACATGTCGGAGTGTTTCAAAGTGTTTTAAATGTGTTTTATGTGAAATTATATGTGCATTCGTTGGTTGATAAATTGAAGTGATTCTGAGACATAATTATTGTTTCGCCTTAGCAAAATAAAATTTACTTAAAACGACCGTCAGCTTTCGTAGTCAAGAAGGTGAATTAATCGAATTATTTCGTAACGAAATAAATGAACAAGTCCCAGGGGCAGGAAAATTGCTCAGACAAATATGTGCACGACTGAATGTTTTGCTGAACACGGTGCGGGGCATGCGGACGTGGCACACAATGGCACTTGTTCGCATTCAGCGTAATGTAACATAATTCAACGTACCGTGCAGCACTGAACATGTTTGATTTAATAGGCGTTTTTACAAAATGGCGAAAAGTGACTATTAGCTTCGTCGTGTCTGTCTGTCTGTCTGTCCGTCCGCATGAAAGACTTCGGCTACCGCTGGACAGATTTTCGCGAAATTTGAGGTTCGACTTTTTTCGAAAATCTGTTTAGAAAATTCAAGTTCCGTAAAAATCCGACAAGAATAACTGGTACTTTACATGAAGGCCTATTTACATTTTCGCTCAATTAGTCTTAGAATGAGATATGAGCAGTTAATGGCCAGATTCCGCCCAATCTGCTCTTTCGACTTTTCCTAGATATTTCTTCATGGTGCCACCATCGCCACCCCTACGTCAAGCCAACGCTTCCTTATGGTCCATGGCCGCCCTGTATGAAGGCCCGCGGACGTCAGTTTTGGCACCCTGAATTTAAAGTTTGGTGTCGCCGTAGGGATAGGTGAAGGGATTTAGTTGAATAACAATAATAATAACTCATAGGAGTAGCCAATTATAACCAATCCGTGCCGCCGTTGGGAGTGGTAATACTATAATATGTTACAGGAGAGAGGATAAGGTTGGAAGATGTACGGGTGATGGTGGATGTACTGTAGGCAGCTACATTCCCCTTGAACGGAATCTTTATGTTAGACTAATGGTAAAAGTACACAAACATACACGCCGATATGCTGACTAATCATCCTTCACAATGTTATCACAAGTCAGAGGTCAGGGCGCATGACCGCGCCGACCTCTGCTAGCAGCGATAACAGTAGCTTTGGAACGCAATACGGAGACGAATTTCTTTAAAATACAAACGTACAAATATAAACATTGAATGGGTGTCAGTAAACATAAATTGGAAATGGAAATACAAGGTTAAAATACAGCTACATGCAGAGGACAGATTCAAAACGAGCACTGTTGATCATGGTTAATTCCCTTTGCTTATCCAGTAAAATTAAACACACACGTAAAGCAAACTTCATTTGTTTTATTGTACCTTTTCCAATTGTAATGCTAAAGCAGTACAATAAAATACGTTTTCCAACAGTACTGCTTGTGTGCACCTTTTTGGTCTATTTCATGTATGTGTATCACAATGCACGGTTCATAGAATGTATGTACAGTATGTCGCGCTGTGTCACTGTAACTATACTGTCTGCTCAGCGCTCTGTCAGGTACTGTAGAGGGTTAAGAGCGAAGGCTTTAGTCAAGACATTAGAACTCCCCAGTATTCAAGACTATCTTCGCAGAACTTTTCCCAAAATTTCTGTCATTTCGTGTGAATTGGAAAGTACGTGTCTCAACCACGATCGCTTCATCCTACATTCAGATCGGTCTGTTATACACTAATCATAGAAAGATAAATTCGCTAACAATTTAGAATACTGACAGTGTGGTTAAAGCAAACACAAATAAATAAATAAAACAAGAAAACAGGACACGACGTCTGAGTTATTAAAACATCATTTCCTATTCTGACGTCATATATGTTAGTTTTCATAGTTGATAGTATTTACACTTTAGAGTAGAAGAAGGAAGAAATGAACTGCAGCCTAAGCACGTCAGTGTCCACATTTTCCGAAAGAATTTCTTAAATTTACTGTCAACAGCAGCATTGCAGTTCCACATTTAATCTATGAACTTTATTATTTCACTATAAGTTACTTTCCAAAATTGTATTTTTGCTGAAATATACATGTTTTGGGGAACACTGTACAAAGTGAGTGTGAAGCAGTCTAAACATAACTATATTTGGTATCCATAGCTAGCGATGGTGGGTAGCTAGGGTCAACTACATGTTTCGGCCATCATGGTTGCCATCGTCAGGTTGTACATACTAAAGTAGATAAACTGATACAATATGCAAATTCAATTGAGCTTGATGACGAGATCTTGAACACCTTAACATTCATTAATCTTACAGATTTTGGTTATGGCTAGTAATAATACTGGGGACCGCGGTAGCACAGTGGTTAAGGTGCTGTGCTACAAATCGGAAAGTCGCTGGTTCGACCCCAGCTGATGTCATTAGAATTTTTCATTGACATAAAATCCTTCTGATCGCGCTATGGCCCTGGGGTCGACTCAGCCTCTGGCAGAAATGAGTACCAGGAGCATTTCCTGGGGGTAAAGGCGGCCGGTGCGTAAGGCTGACAATCTTACCACCATCCTGTGCCATTGTCATGAAATCTGGGAACCTTAACTTCCTGGAACCCTCTGGGCCACTCCAGGCTTGTAACGGGACTGCTTTACCTAGTAATAATACTATAAATATTTTGGAGGCGTGGAGTTCAGAGTCAGGCGAGCTAGTTGTCATGCAGTATACTGGTGGGTTGTTGTGTGTTGGTCGGATTCTTGACAGACATAATCTAGTGGCAGGTGGGTGTGTGCTCCGAGGTACGGAGGATCATTTCCATTGCGTGGGAGGTAGAATCTTTAGCTGGCATGGAGGTTGGTGTCCCGTAGCTCATGATGTGCGGAGTATGCTGTGCTTCTTGCGCACTGTTCACTGTAGGTAACCAGTGTGTTGCTCAAATCGAGTCGCAGAAAAATCTGCACTATATAGTGGAATGAATGTGAACGGCGTAACTTTCTGCGGGGCTTCTTAAACCAGCCTTAATGCAGTGTCACTGTTTTGCAGGCACACCATCTATATTATGAAACACTGTTATTATCCTATTCGTGAGAGGCACGTTGTATAGAGTTGTGTTTAGACTGCTTCACACTAACACTGTACAGTGTGATTTAATACACAGCGGGGATGTCACACCAAAAAAAAAATGTTTTGAGGAATCTTAAGGTGTGTCATCCCCGTTGTGTTAGGTCAATAATACAAAACTGTAGTGTGTATGTATCTATATATACTTGTATACATATAGTCATGAGCACAACAACCTAATTTGCATGTCAGAATTATAAGATGTTCACAATTTATGTAACACCTTAACATATTTATTTCAACTTTTACTATTCCCATGATTTATGATGTAAGATGAGACCTCGTCCCCCTTCCAAAATTACCACACGTACTGTATAGTCACATAATACGTTCTTTGGACAACCTGATGATGGCTTACACACAAGGCCGAAACATGTAGTTGTGTGTTGTAATATTGTTATGTTCATGGCTGTATGTATATATAGATATATACACACTACAAATTTGTATAAGTTTTGAGGAAGTGTTTTTTCTTATTCATATGAACATTGCACTTAATCAAACACCTTTTTATCGGTGGATTATGTATTTCAGGTATAACAAAGATTGTAATAACCGCAGAGAATCTGTGTTGAAATGTTAACAGCTTATACGTTAGAACAAATAACTTGCTTATCCATATCCCATATTCACTGTAATGGTCCTTGGGATGTTTGCATTACACTATATTACACCGAGCGGAACGCTGAACTTGCTGCTGTGGTGATGAACAGGCTTACTGTCTGCTTGTGCTAGCCCGCGCCACTCGGGCTCACCATTCAACCACAACACATTACATATGGGCCTCGGAGGAGAAGTAACTTTACCCGGGTTACTTTCACACTGTAGCTGAAACCTCGCGTTAAGGACACCCTGGGGATGGACGCCTCAGTGCCGCTAGGGCCAGACGACTTCTCTCCACGCAATATGAAAGTACATGTATCCCACAGAGAAGCCGATGAAAGACCGAGTCTTCGACTTGACTGAGACGTGACTTCAAACAAACGCAAGGGCATGGACGGTTTCAGGCAAGAATTTCGTCTAAATAACATTTAAAAACTGGTTTTGTTCACCACAGAGAACACAGTCTCCATTATACAAGCAAGTCGGATAATACACTTAAGGTGACAATCATTCCTTAAAAGCCACCTTATGAAAACACGTATGGGGAAATGGAGGTAAAAACCCACACATTCTTTGTATCGGCAGACATGAGCGACCAGCTTTAAACCCCGAAGCCTCTACCCCCGATTTCCAATGCATGTGATCCATACATGAAGTGGACTTTTGGAGAAAAAGGAAACTTCTGACCCTGCTGGGAGTCGAATTGAGATTCCTCAGTCGTCCGTCCCGTAGCCTAGTCACTGTATTGACTGAGCTACTTCTGTCGCCATTAATATTATCATCTGTCTGTATTGTGGGGTTAACTCAAAGCACGTCAATATATTCGGTCAGACAGATGGTGAGATTTTATGCGCTTTGGCAAAATTACAGAAATCGAGTATTAGCTTCGTCTTGTCTGTCTGTCGGTCCGCACAAAACAACTCGGCTCCCGTTGGAAGGATTTACATGAAATTTTATATAGGAGTATTTTTCTAAAATCTCTCTACACAGTTCATGTTTCATTAATATCTGACAAGAATAACGGGTGTTTTATGTCAAGGCAAACATACATTTTTCATCATATCTCGCTTGGTTCATACTAGAACGAGAAATATTTCGGATAACATTTGCAGGGAAAATCAAATCACTCATTTTATATTCAATAGCCTTTTTCTCTCTCTCTCTCTCTCTCTCTCTCGAAAATATTGCCGCTTATGAGAAAATGTGGAAAAATTTTGTACAGCCGAACAGGTCATATAAGACAACATTCTGCATGCACATTGCGTGCTGGATACCTAAGGCTACAAACACACACTCAGAATATGTAAAACTTATTGCTTTTCCACTGCAGCAATGGTTGAAAGAACGCGCTTGTATGTTACGTTATATGTACATTGCGTGTCTTGTCGAATGGCACCGCAGATTATGAATACAGTACTGGTTGTGACGTGAAGGACACAGAATTCTGTGTATTTCCTGGTCACTTCATGTGTTATTCTTTAGAATTAAGCGCACTCTTGTATTTGAAGTGGCAAACTCAACCTGAAATATCAAGATGTGGGATACGAATTGTGAAGCGCTTTCGGACATGCATATATTTTATAAGTGACTTTTACAACACCTGGCTTTAAGTTTACTTATGACCCCTTAGGAACAGACCTTAAGGCCTGACCCTATAACGTACGTACAGGGGCTAATAGTATCAAGGTCTTGTGACATACGACTCAATGACTAAAAGATTTTAACTGATGGGCGTTCAGACTTTTCTTGCAAAGGGCCACACCTGTTTTTGGTGGGATGATCCCCTGGCCACACGCGGAAAAAAGAAACAGTAAGTGGTATACCTAACCGTCTAAATTATTTTGTGATTGTTATAGTATACACATAGTGTACAGATGTGACTGGGGGTTGCATAATACATGTTGGCGGGCCTCGGGTTGAATACCAGTGGTTTAATCGTTTGAATATGCAGACATAACGATGACAAATATTAACATTGTTTATATCTATCATTACGTCGAAGCATCCGAAATGTTATGGATCCATGACGGAGTATGTAGACTACAATAAAGAAACTTCAGTGTCCTTTTGTCCAGTGTGCCCTGATGTTCTGTAAATAATTGCTTTGGTTGCAGGTTCCCAGGCTTCGCCCACATTTTCTTATGGTGTTTGTAGCATTGTGGTGAAGAAAGGTATGGGGCATTGGTGCAATGATACTGACAGGGAAAACCCGAAGTACTCGTAGAAATCCCATGTGCCAGTGCTAATTTGTCCAGCACAAAACTCACATGGACTGGCCTGAGATCTAACCCGGGCTTTGGAGATGATAGCCCTGCAATTATATTTTATGGTGATCATATTAATTATATTTTATGGTGACCATATTAATTATGTTTTATGATGACAATCTTAATTATATTTTATGGTGAACTTATTAATTATATTTTATGGTGACCATATTAATTATATTTTATGGTGACCATATTAATTATATTTTATGGTGACCATATTAATGATATTTTATGGTGACCATATTAATTATATTTTATGGTGACCATATTAATTGTATTTGATGGTGACCATATTAATTATAGTTTATGGCGACCATATTAATTATATGTTATGATGAACATATTAATTATATTTTATGATGACCATATTAATTATATTTTGTGGTTACCATATTAATCATATTTTATGGTAATCATATTAATCATATTTTATGGTGACCATATTAATTATATTTTATGGTGACCATATTAATCATATTTTAT
>Ga0123357_10007273_pt1 | contig 13659 bp, 9 predicted proteins | sample TergutEmb28metaG_FD_89873 | JGI IMG/M metagenome (GOLD analysis project Ga0123357, IMG submission 89873) | Embiratermes neotenicus P4 segment gut microbial communities from Petit-Saut dam, French Guiana - Emb289 P4 | ecosystem: Host-associated > Arthropoda: Insects > Digestive system > Gut ... | reverse complement strand
AACCCAAAACACCCCCACCCCCCCCCCCCTACCCCAAACACCAAAGAAAAAAAAAACTAGCCAAAAACCCCCAGAAAATTTAAATAAAGAAAAACCCCAAAACAAAACCCCCCCCCAAACATTTTCCCCCCCCCCCCCCCCCCCCTCCAACTACATACTTTACACCCTTAAGTTTTCTGACTGAAACTTCCCTGATATATTTCACGTGTATCGTCCACCGCATGCTACTTGATGTAGAACACCTAATAATACTAAGAGGGGGAAAAAACTTTACGCCATAAAGTTCCACACACCCACCGTTCACTATCACCCTCTTACGTCCCCTTTCGTAACTCTCAATATTCTCCTCAGGGTTCGAGCCTTATACCGGACATGGAACGATAAAATATCCGGTACCGAATGGCTGTAAGCGTCATTGTTTCCTTAACTCCAAAGTTCTCGACGTCTAGAGTAAATCTGCTTCGTCGATGGCGTTCTGAGTGGGCTTGCATGTCAAACGTGTGGGCCTATTTAAGGACAGTGTCAGTAGCTCAGCCTATACGACGTAGTACTGTAACAAGACTAATGAATAATGAACTGTAAAGGACGTGGAGGTCATCTCACTGTGATATAACCATCTCACCGGGGCTACTGACAAAAACCACGAAGGTCTCAGACAGGGCAGCTTTCCTGTGGGTCGCGATTTGACCTCGTAATATCGTGAATACGAAGAAGCACGCCTAGTACACACTTAACTGCGACGTTAGGTCGAACGGGTATGGGCAAGGCGTCGCAAAAATCGACTGAAATACTGATTTCACAGTGAGATGGCGTTCTAGAAAATACACTACGAAAACATAAACCCCACTTGACAAAACTGACCATCATCTGAACCCATCAATACCCTCTGCCCTGGTTATTTGCGGGCAGTGTGCTGTTTCCTTGTAACAAAGACAGTGTGAACCGCGTTTCTTGGAACTACGAACCAATACTTTGCATTCATTTAACTTCAGTCATGCGTGACAGCAAATTTGATACAACACTCAACTAAATATTTATGGGGGAACTTGAATATGTAGGAAAGAGAGAACAAAGATACCCCACGTTAACAGAATGGATATTAGCACGAAGCGAAACGTAATGCATCAGCATAAGCCACGTGAGTGGGCACGTGCGCACTCCTGTCTCGTGAAAGTCATTCAAGCGACGGAACGGGTCTGACATCCGTTGATGGCAAGTTTACTACAACAACAATCTCAAACAAGACAGGCAATGTACGTATAACCTGCCAATGAGGTGCGTTTTCTACAATCATTGTTGCAATGGAAGAGCTATAAGTATTAAATATTCCGAATATGTGCGAGTGTAGCCTTACGTATTGCAATTCGCATGCGCCATACTGGCATCTGTGGCCTGCCCGGCTCTACATTACTTACCCACATTATCTCATAAAAGGCATGATTTCCAATAAGAAAATGTTGAAAATGAAATATCTCTTTTGATTTTCTGTACAACTTCTGTCTGAAACATTTCTCATTCTAAGAAAAATTCAGCGAGATAAGATCAAAAATGTATATTGTTCTTCATGTAAAGTGCCCTTTATTATTGTCAGATTTTAATGCAACTTGTGTTTTCCCCACAGGTTTTCGAAAAAAATACTCAAATATCAGTTCTCATGAAAATCCGTCCGGAGGAAGACGAGTTTCTCAATGCGGGCGGGCGGACATTTGACGAAGCTAACAGTCCCTTTTCCGACTTCTGCAAACGCGCCTTAAAACAGCAAGACTATGATTCACAGACCGTCAAGTACAGCTATCTCTTCAACTCACCTAACTTCCTAGCATCATAACTAAGAATGCGAGAATACGCGCCACTCTGTTTAATGGATTTGTTGAGTTGGACCGTTTTAATCCCTATTTCAATTATCCCACTGTCTACCTGCCCCATAAACACCGACGCTCTGTTTTCCTTAAACCACCCACCCCACATTGCCGCAGCCCTCTTTTATTCCATCTTATAGTTTCAGACCCACTGCGTCACCTCCATAAGCCATAAATGGCAATTCTTATAACTGTTTCGTGTGTGCTCCAGTATCTGTAACGCTGCACGAGCCCTTGAACTGCGTTTACATTCACCTTGGCCAACAACAGAGCCTCCTATTCACTTTCCCGGGGACAATGAGGCGGGAGCGTCACGCCGACCGCTCACCTCCAATTAGTGCCGAGATTCAGAAAGAGTGGAGCTACACCTCTACTCCTACATGCCCTCACGGTGTGAATAAGGACTGTACCTTGTTTTTAGGCAAACAGAAGAATCCCTACGTAAAAGTTTTCAATAGGAATACTCATGTTAAAACCTGACATTATTTATTTAAGTACTACACAACAAATGCACATATAGTGTCTTTAATGATCTAAAATTTACATTAAAACACTTAAAACGTTCCTACATGTTTCGATCATACGATCATCCACAGGAAGCATACACTGTTCCTTGCTAAATTTACAGTTTAAAGCACTCAGTGATTTAAACTGTAAATTTAGCAAGGAACAGTGTATGCTCCCTGAGGATGATAGTATGATTGAAACATGTAGGAGGGTTCTAAGTGTTTTAATGTAAATTTTAGACTATTAAAGAATATATATGTGCATTTGTTGGTTTAGTAATTAAATAAACTACAGAATGTACGGTGCAACGATAAAGACTGACATCATTTATTTGCAATTCATACAATCTACAGTTTACATTCTAATATTCTGCACGACCAGCGGTTGCCTATAAAAACTGTATGGAGTTAAACTTCTGCCTGACTTTAAGCAGGGATCTTATGGCACTGATAAGCTGTCATGCGAAAATGAGCTAGCCAGTTTTAATGTCGACATTTTACGGCCCCAAAAAAAAAAGGTCTACGCAACAGCAGCACAATTAATTAATTACACTACGCGAAAATTTATGAGAAATGTGACAGGACCCATTCTCAACATGGCAGTGAAAATAAAACTGACGATCAGGGATTCGCCCGGTAAGGATAAAGGTGCAAAAATACACTTCCCAGTGACAATGAAACTGTTTACCGGTCATTTGGTGTAATACACAGACTACATATTATTCAAATTATATATTCATACACGGCCCAACTGGAAGACAGAGGCGTCGATGGTAGAACAACAGTAAAATGTAACTCAAAGAAACAGGATGACTGGGCATAGATTGGATTCATCTGGCTCAGGACAGGGATAATTGGCATGTTCGTGTAAACACAGCATGCACCTTCGAATTCCAAAAGTATGTAGGAAACTACTGAAGGGTTGAGGAACTGTTAGCTACTCCAGCAGGAATATGGCCCATGGAGATAGCAAGCTAGTTGGCTGTTAGGTCGGTCGGTCGGTCATGTACTGACAGCAACTGTCGAAGCAATGAATGACAGACACAACGCGATCGTATGGAACTCACCACTCAAAAGAGTGTGCCTTGGAACCTCCACTGCTTCTACACCTATTGAATTTCATCGAAACAAAACAACACAAAGCGAGTGCTGGCAACGAACACCTGGAACAGATTCCAAGCAGGATGTATCCATTATAATGGCAAACCAAACATTTCAGCTGTCAGCATTCTGAACAAAATATCGCCAACAGATGACAATGAACTGCTGCTCCAACCTGGTGGTTACGCGCGAGACCAGGCGTCCAACCCCGTCAAACACTATAACTCTTACGCTCACGCAACGATTCGTAACTTTGAGATACCCTTTAACACGAGGCTCCAACGGCGGCATTTCAACGAACGCAATAACATTGGCGAAAATTCGGTTTCCACAAAGCAGGAATTCCCTGACCAGCTGAGCAAATGCTGCCTGGTATTACGTGACTGAACAACCTGATTTACAGGCCGGCTCTGAGGTCTAACACGGCTCTTTCCACGGACGTAGAGCGGCCGAGGCGTTCGGCTAAGCAATCACCTCGATCTAGTACCGACGGTAAGAATAAGTGCAGCCATACCTCTATTCACTCCTATGCTTTCATGACGTGTATAGGGACACGCTGCTGCAGGAATGGCGTTGCAGACCAAATCGAGCCTTAACCTCCACAGTGCGTTACCTCCACAATTCTCTATCTTTGGCTTTAGTTTTCCAAGTACGGGCAATTTTACCTTTACTGTATTCGTATGACTGTTCCATAACACCATACAAGGTATTCAGGTCTATGACACGCATACAACGTGTTGCGGTAGGCCTGTGTTTACAGAAGACCAACGTGAATATTAAACCACAGCACAAAACCTTAAAGAAGTAACGAAAGGACATGCCTGAAAATTTCACTTGTGTATTACTACCAGTTATTTCGTGTAAACGGGCATCTCTGTAGCCCCACCAAAACTTTAAGGGAATATGGGGGGGAGGGCAAAAGTATTATTCCGTAAAATATTTACCATTTATTTATTCTTATCCCTTTAAAGCCAGTCTTTAATGTAAGTAGAGTCATGTTTAATACCACGAAGCGTCCTGTAATTCTTATGATACAGAGCAAAGCGTCTACCAATAGAAAAAACACCTATTTCTTTCTCTATGAGGTAAGAATCGAACCTTAAAATAAAATACGGAGTGATACTGGCCCTCTAAAGATTAAAATACCTGCATAAACGTGACGTAAACATCAGCTGTTACACCTGACGAACGGTACAACTTACAAAATCACTGCAGAACTACAGAAACGATAATGCTCAGAACACGACCGTACCTTGGAGATCACGTTCTTATCAACTGTGCTTCGATTCATTATTGTTTGCAGCGTCTTAACATTTCATGAACTGTGCTTAAATACAGTTGTCCTTTCAAAAAGTCCCTCCAATCGCACCACTTGTTTCACTTCACACAAAGTCACACTCTGCACACAGATTTCGGATCCAACAATATGCTACTGCGACTGTATGACACACGACGAGCCAGCATAAATTTTTGCTTTAGACCACGGAAATCGAAAGTACAAACATCTTCCACCGAAAATATGGACAACCTACCTTTACTCCTTGATTAAATACCATGATTATTCAACGGAACTCAGGGTGCAAGTGTTAAAACTACGTAACAATGAAAACGTCCTTAAAATTCACAACCACGTTCGCGGACAATGCACACAGATACACCACCAATGGACTTGTTTACAAGACAACAAAACAGGTTTAAAAATTACCGATTTGTAACGTATCTGTACACACTGCCAACTAACATGAATGCTATGCACGCTTCCTCAGCATAATGAGTCACAGGCTCCAGGTGTGCTATTGGTTATGAGTGTGGTACTACAGACTACCATTGGCTAGAATCTGATCCGTTGAGGATGAAGATGGTAAGGGGGGCGACAGTAAATCGATACAAAAATCAACAGCTGATGTTCAAGGGGTAGCAACAAGCTTCTATTAAAACCAGTCTTCGCCCCTCAACAGGAAATGTCCACGGCCACACAACTGCCACTGTATGTTCGCGTACGCATCCATACTGGGAGAATGCGCCTCACGCTTCCTGTCATAAAAATGAGTGTATTTTTCCAGTTTGTTTTGAATATGACTAGTGTCAGAAAAGCAACGCAGGCCTATTTGACGCCGCGCACTATGGAAGATGAAACAAGAAATGACATGTAAACGTGGTCAAACATGTCTCGCTTTCCAGCTGTTCCGGGCTCCTAAAAATATAATGTGCGCAACCCGTGGTACGCCATTCCGCGACATAAAATACAAATAAGGTCCTTCCGGGTCAACAGTTTCGGTCTGATACAAACGTAAAGACAGCAATTAAGGCAGAGAAGAACTGACGTTATTAGCCCTACAAGGGGGGCCTGATAGTGACGCACTTTTCAATGGGAACAGATGAGAATAGTTGTCAATCCAAATAGGAGTACAATGACGCTGCAAAACTATTATCGGAAAAGTGAGGGCGGGGGGGGGGGCCACACAAATAAAGATGGCAAATAAAATCTCTGTGAATCCTTCAGGCACGGAACAGGAAAACTGAAAGCTTCCTTTCGCCTCTGTTTGGCCCCCGAATAATTTCGAACACACACCATGCAACGAAAACAGCACAACCCAAAAAAAAGTGACTTCCAACTAAATGGCAAACGTCCGGCAATTATAAGTGTAGATAGCACAAAAATAATTCAAGACGCCAATGACTGCCGCCATCAAAAGCTGACGGGACTACGGTATTGACATGTATTCCAACTCCGAACACTTAAAGTGTTATGTAAGTTATTTCGTGGACTTTTTGCACCTTGCAGACGGGACCGATGGGTTGTACCCAAACGTCGGTAAGTAGTTGCCACTCTACGCTGCGTAATATCCCACAAGAGCGCAGATCTCACCTACAATGCGGCGAAAGTCTGAAATCACTCAAATTTTATATCTTAACGGTACTCGAGTAAAATAATGGGCCATAAAACAGGCATAATGAACGAAATCCATTGGATCCTGCGCTCCGAACATTTAATAGTATGACAGCAGGCACACTAAACGCGTAGAGGTAACAGTCTACATGGGAAGAGACAACTGACTCAACTGTCTCAAATTAATCGCGCCGACGGGAAGTGAAACTATGACGTTAGAATTCTAAAATATGTGGCCTATTCAAATAAATAGCCCACCATACATACCATCGCATGGCTACACACCATAAACATGGCTACAAGTTACTAAAATTAGAAACTAATGACGACGCGAAATTTTTGGGTTACGGCCGACAAACTTAACGTATGCAAATTTTGTACGTCATGTTCAAGTACTTCATAATCACAAAAATTAAATGACAGTTGTAACACTGGAATACCTGCAGAACCAATACAGGATGTGTGTTTTCGGTTCTGCTTGAAAGTCCCGTCTTAACGTTGCAAGAGACCCAAGAACGTGTAAACAATGAATCCGAAACGCCGGCGAAAGAAATGGTCATGCCATATGCAATGAACTATGCTACATTCCGCCTGGATAGCCTCTCTGAAACGCCAGACTGTCATTTGACGTTCGACAGGGGTTAATACGGTAATACGCCTGTCGCAGTGGCCGCGCAGTTTAAGGCCTGAGTCTGCGGCCGCCCGCTTGCTGGGATTGCGGGTTCGAATCCCGTCGGGGACATGGATGTCTGTCTCTTGTCAGTGCTGTGTGTTGTAAGGTATATGTCTCTGCGTCGGGCTGATCACTCGCCCAGAGAAGTCCTACCTAGTGTGATCGTGAAGCCTCGATGACAAGAAGGCCCTCTCCCACCACGGGCCGGTTGCACTATGTGGGGGGGAACTAATACATATCACTGTGTTGTCTTCGAAATACTAAAAGGTGCTTGATTGTTACAATACACTAATTACAGTTGCAGTCCTTCTTACGAGACTGTACACGCCAAACACTCCAAAACAGTGTTGAGGAAAAGGGTAGTTCAATGGGGAAACTTAATGGCATAACGTGAATACGAATAAAATGGACCCAAACAGTTTTCGTTGCCCAAATGGGTTTGCTGTTGCAGGTGGAACGAAAACAAATACGTGAGATGATTCCTGCCACATCGGTTTCCAATTTACTCGACACTAGCGGCTTCATCCAGCCCCGCGGCTACAAAGAAACGTATTGTACCGGTAATCGATTAACGTTCTCCGTAACAAATGCCAATACAAATTACCGAAAATAAGAAAACGATACCCAACACACAACACACTTAAAATGGGTTTGTGGTCTAAATGAATTGCTCCATTATATCAAATTACTTCTAGAAAGTCCAGGAACATTATTCTTCTGCAATTTAATAATGAAACAGAGGTGCACGAAATCAAAACTTTCTTCCCAACTCTGCGTTCATCCTATCGTCTTAACTCTGGGAAGGGGAAGGGTGAAGAGCGCTGGGCAGAGCTCATGTTTTACAAAGAACCACTACAACGTTGTAAATATATATAATGTGTATCAAATGATGGGCTGAACCACGACAGACCGCGGCTCACAACAGGGGGTGTCGATTAAGGGTTTTACTCAGACCAAACACGCGGCGACGCACTGGAATCAACTGTTGACATTTAAGGAGGAAACGGTTGGGAAAAATCGTTTCCCTATAGCAACCGATAACAATGGTTCACCGTTCGATATTTATGACCTGGATACAAACACGAATAATCGTTCGGGTGCGCAAGTGTGAAACCGCTCGTTCACAATAAGCCAATAACTGTGTTGCGCAATTCTGAAAGTCATAAACTACAAATGGTTGTGGCAACATCCCCTAAACTCTATATATGTGCATATTATTATTATTATTATTATTATTATTATTATCATTACACTTGACTGACAAAATGGCTCAAAGTTGTTCTACCAGAAATTAAATAACTCTAGCCAGCAGAAAAAAGAGTGTTATCGCTTCCTGTTTGATGTATTTACGTTCAACCATCGACAGACACAGACAGACCTGCGTCCTTTGGCCATGAACTAGCAACGGTCTGGGCAGTCCGCACAGCCGATGATGCCCGCGTTAAGTCTTTATATATTATCATTGCTGTGTTGCTTACAACGATTAAGGAATTAAACGCCCTCAAAGACAAATAGTGTATACCTTATACTTCATTACGGCTACACGTTTCGACTTGATTTGGACATCTTCAAGCCAATAGTATAATATTCGTAAAAAGTACTGCATACAGTAGTATTAAAGATATTAATACTAGAGGTCTCAATTTTTACAATTAAATCAAAACACGTTGCTGTATAAAATTTGTTTTGATAATTATTAAAATTATTAAAATGATTATATTACTATTATCATCATCATCATCATCATCGTCACCTTTATGCAGGGTATTTATACTTATATTCCTGAGATAAACTATGTCCCTAGGGAATAAAGTGTTGCAGCTATTCTGTTGTTACTATTCATGGTGCTTATATCATTAGTTTCAGTGTTGAATCTATTGTACTTTTACATTAGTACTTTCCGAAGTATGTGTGCAGTGTCCAATATGGCTGTATTCTGGAGTTCCTTGACTTCATGCTTTCCTGGTATGTTGCTCACGTACTTTCTGAATGACCTTGAAATAGTCCCAGTCGCCCCTGTTATTACTTGTATCACCTTTGTTTTTATATTCCACATGCGCTGTATTTCTAGTGTACGGTCTTTTTTTTTTAGAATCTTCTCGGTTTCATTATTATTATTATTATTATTATTATCATTATCATTATTATAAAACCTGCTGCATTTCAGTGTGGTGCGAGAACAAGCACTGGAAGTCCAAGGAACGGTATCTTGTAGCTACTATCAGAGTTCGTTACAACTTCTTGTTTTCGACTGGTGCTTAATTGTGTTGAATTCCCAGTGTTTAAGAAGTGCTGGAACCGGTGCACAAATATACTGCCATCCTCCATCACTGTTCGGGATATTATTATCGTTATTATTATTATTATTAGTAGTAGTAGTTGTAGTAGTAGTAGTAGTAGTAGTAGTAGTAGTAGTAGTAGTAGTAGTAGTAGTAGTAGTAGTAGTAGTAGTAGTAGTAGGAGGAGGAGGAGGTAACGCATGTTTCGTTACAGTCGCCTTCAGTAGTTGGTTATCACGTCTCACAATACTTTACGGCGTCACACATTGTACTACGACAGCCGACCTGAAGGGTGGAACTGGCACTATGGTGTTCCTTGTTCTAAACCACTGGTGGGAAACTGGGATTGCTGTGTGGCACAGTGAGCGGATAGATGATAAGTGGCATCATTTATTGTGGTGCCTGTTCGCTATATATAAGGGGCGGGCGAACAGCGGGTGGCATATCATTAGAAGGACCCCTGCGTATCAACCGATGACGATGCATTTGACAGTATTTGGAAAATAAAATAACCGAGAGCTGCTGTTGCGGGAACTGGCGACGCAATCAACAGGTAATTTGTTACAGCAAGCGACAAAATAAGCCCTCCTTTTTTACAGGACCAGAAGACAATAACGTAACTATTACAATGTCTGGAGATATCATCACATATTAATATAAAATGAAATAATTATATTTTAAAGCCAACAAACCACTTGTACCGAAAATGATTTCACAGGCCGGGGTGCAAAACGTATCAACTTCAACATCACCAAAAAGTAAAAAAAAAAAAACAGGGCACCCCTGTTCCGCCATGCACACAAGTTATTCATCTATGATTAACCCTTTGAAGCACGAATCACGTAGAACGGGTCTAACAGCCTACCTTCTCCTCCACCACAATCACCACGGGCTACGTTACAAGAATCGAATGTTCCCTGACTGTGCGAGAAACAAACGAAATGCGTAACTCACGTAAGTGGGCAAGAGGCAAAATGTTTCACTGCTAAACTAGTGGAAACTACAGTTACCAGCGTGCAATAAAAGGTTACACTACACTCTCTAATTTACCGTTCTAGTTTGTGTCCATCGTGACGAGGACGTGATCTCTGCAAGCTCATAACGTGGACAACCCCAATATGGTGGTTATTCAGAACCGCTAGCAATGTAAAACTTTTATTTTGTTATTATCCAATCTCTGTTGGCTCTGTAGGTCTTCCCACGATTCATAAATTACATTTCCTGGTTTGTCTTCGGTCTATAAGACCTGAGTTTCGTGGTACAGGAGAACAAAGGGCAAATCTGTTACGGGTAAAAGTGCACCCTTGTACAGGCACTGAGGCTCTGTACAGGCCTACGGCCCATAGGGGGAGTAGTGGTATAGCTCTAACCTGTCTTGACCACGGTACTAGAAGGGGGTGAGGGGTCAGCGTCAGGCCCCGGCCGCTCTTAGCCCTGGGAAAGACCCGGTACTCATTTACAGGAGGTTGGGTGGGCCCCAGGGCCGGTCTGGACAGGTGTGGGAAATCGCGCCCCCACCGGGATCCGATCCCCGGACCGTCCAGCCCGTAACCAGTCGCTTTACCGACTACGCTACCCAGCCCACAAATCTGTTACGGGAGCTTAAAATCATTTGGACGGACATCCAAAGACGATGAGCGTTATCTGTGCGTAAGAAGCAAGTCCCTGCAAAATGAGTCTTACTTTAAGAATGCGAATGGATTTGCTGTGTCTACAGAATATTAACGACTGAGAACCGTGATAAAGCACTGACACAATGACCGAAGGCCGGCCTTCGTATTATTGGACAATGAGGTCGGCAAGGGTCAAGTGTTCCAAATTCTTTGCCGTCTGAGGGCGACGATAAATATCGCATGAGCCAACCGACAGTGGCTACCAGGTGCCACTAACAACACATACAGACACAATAAAGCAACGGAATAAACCTGCATTTGCAGCACAATTCCCAAAGGTCATTCTGGACAGCTGCAGTAACAAAACTGATGCACAATGCTTTGAAACTACAGCGATGTGTACAGCACAGACCATCATAATACTCGCTAAAATATCGTTCGCGGGCGGCGGGATTGTTTTGAATAAAAGCGGAAATAATACGGAAATACTGGAGCTACTAGAAAACGGAATAAAGTTCAAACTGAACGGACTGCATTCTTAAACAGCAATTTCAAGAATGAGCAGGTCCGAAAGACTGATAAATTCAGACAAAAATAAATCTATAATTTGCGCAAAAATTAAAATCTTAGAAGACAAATAAATGTAACTACTCTATGAAGAAATGAAGACATAATACTTAAAAAAGAAAGACCGACAAGGCCATCAAGACAGTCTATTGCAGTTTAGTTCATTAATCCTATACACTTACCCCACGAATTTATTTTGTATTATTTCCTTAAACAGATTTCTGACCCCGTTCATTCTGACACATTTTAGGGCACCACAATACCTACACAGCATTACAACTCATGTTAATTAACCAAACCCATGTCTGAACCATCAGGTTCATCCTCTGGGGCCGTATATTACATTAATTTCCAATTCACAACTCTTAGTTCTAAACAAACCAATTCAAATGAATTTTAATACAATGCATCGTGAATGAGTACAGAATAGCTAAATAACAAGGCAAGAGTACGATTCCCACTGTGTTGAGAAGGAATACTGGCAAGCTACCCGCAGAGAGTGCACCTGTATCACTACCTCCAAATCACCGCCTAAACACTTCTCCTGTGATGTCATCTCCTACACTAAAATACAGATATATAACATCGCGTTTACTGTCTCTGCCATTCAGACTGGAATTGCAACGAAGTCACAAAACTTCTACAAGAAAAAAAATTGCATTTCAATGCGCTAATTATGAATGCAATACATTTAGAGCTGGAAATACACAGCAGTCCGCAACAGGCACTTCTTCAAGCAAAACAAAACAAAACAAAAAAACAAAAAAACTCGCGGCCCACAAACAATTCCCTGCAACTCAGTGCGCCATATTTACCGTAGTTACTGAGAGAGTCTGAGTACAGAGGATGGCAGCAATGAAATATTCCAGCCGATTACTGGCTGCCCGTAGGCAAAAGTCACACTAAACGGGTATCTCCAAACATCTATTTGTTGCAGCAGTAAACACAAACACACATACATACACGCTGCGATCAAGTGTCTTTAATTACTCGGCCACTTATTTGATGTTAACAAGCAATAAGTGTAATGCCAAAACACAGACAAATCCAGAACAACGATCCACGGTGTGAACTTCTAATGCAAGAATAAACTACAGCAGCCCATTTACGTGTATATTCCGTTCATAGCCGGTAACAATGTGCGGACGAATTCCAGCAACTGTAATTCGAATCACTGCACGTGAACTTTTCAGAAGTGAATTTCAATATTAATAGACGCAATTATACACCGCACAAAGGTCGCTTAAGCAAGCAGTGTGACTGCTCCAACCCGCACCTCATTCCGTTATCGTATATTCACCGCCTCTCAGTCATGTCGGTAAGCCTCAACTCTAAAGAACGTCAATGATTATCACACCGGCATACAAAAATACCTTGCTCGCCGGTTGGTGATCTGCAAATCGCAATACATTACTTGGATACTACAAGAATGGGGATGTGTGCCGCACACACAATCGTCCTGATTACTGGTACTGATGTCCATTTACTGATAATACAGCCCCATTACCGTAGACAGAAAGGCAATTTTCCATCAAAAACAGCAAAAGCCAACGAAGTTACACAGCGACAATGTGCTTGAAACCTGGAAAAAGGTTACTAACACTATACACCAGGTTACGTGTGAAACAGATCTACCGTCCACTCGCATGTCAACTCTTCCAAAAACAATGCTGTACCGGAATTCAAGTTCATTGGCTAGTGCGCATAACTGTCCTGAACGACTGTCAACAGAATTAATGGGCACGTTAAATTCATGTTTTATCAACGAAGGACACTATTTCAGGCAGATTACAGTTGTACAATGAAAGAAATCTGATAATTTAGCTATTCCGAATACCGGAAAAAAATGTTTCAAATAAACGTCGCGGAATTTACTTGTAGTTAACATGTCATGTACAGGCTCGCTGTACGACAATGAATATTATTATGTGAATGCACAACAAAAAATCCCTTTAGATTCAAGTCACTCCTTCATGGACTGCCTGACCCTGAGGAGGAAGAGCCTACGATGCTTCGAAACGTCGGTGACTATTTATCCGACATGGCGCAATATCCAGGAAGACATGAATCTATATATATATATATATATATATATATATATATATATATAAAGAGGGTTTTTTATATATGTCGCTGTTTTCTGCTTCCCGCATTCTATATTTTTCTCTTTT
>Ga0123357_10007272_pt1 | contig 13659 bp, 8 predicted proteins | sample TergutEmb28metaG_FD_89873 | JGI IMG/M metagenome (GOLD analysis project Ga0123357, IMG submission 89873) | Embiratermes neotenicus P4 segment gut microbial communities from Petit-Saut dam, French Guiana - Emb289 P4 | ecosystem: Host-associated > Arthropoda: Insects > Digestive system > Gut ... | reverse complement strand
TCCTCAAAAACCACAAGACAATCAATCAATCTTCATCAGCCTTTAACTAATTTTACAGTATACCAGAAGGGAGTGTATTGTATGGGCATCAGGGTCTACAGTAATCTTCCCCTAGATATCAAAGAAATATCCAACAATCCTAGGAAATTTAAGATTGGCTTAAAGCAATTCTTACATACTCACTACTTTTATACTATTGATGAGTATTTTTAATACAGATCTATTGTAAGCTAATTGGATGTTAAATCATTACATAAATTATCACTACATACAGATACACCCCTAACAGTTGACTTATGGTCGCCACCTTGTATACACGTATACTTAATAATCACAATTTATATTGGACTGTTTTATCTATTTTACTTTTTAAATATATATTAGATTATATCGCTTGTTTTAATTCCATATTTGACTTAGAATCGATCTTCGATTCCGAATTTTATACGTTATACTACCAATTGTTGTTATTTAATTAACCATCGCATATATTTATGGACTTGTTCTATATCATACATGTATTGTATTGTGATTCATGGAATGTTAAATAAATTGAATTGAATTGAACATTTTATGTCTTGTCTTGGGTATTCATGATTTTTATTGTGCAGTACTTTACTGCCAAATATTGTAAACATAGTTAAGATCAAGCATCATAAATATGCATACCATTTACATTAAAGGTGCTATGTATCATTTTTAAATGCCGAATGTGCTAGATATGCTATTATTTCATCATATTTTAAGTGCTTAATGCTGCTTGAAGCCCAGAAAAATGTTGTACAGTAATTGTTTGGAAGTACAACAGAATTCTTATTCCTATTTTGAAACTGATACACTATACAAACCAGATGGACACACCTCACACACAAGAATACTGGATATTTTTTGTATATTATAGTATAAAATATGGCTGGTGATAAGATGATGGCACCGTGGGAGTATCGAACCGTGTAGTTGAGCAAACTGTATCGAATTTGTTTATTTCTCAGGGCACGAGGAGTAGGTTAGATAGGATGAAACAGTATGTATGTTAACACAACTATGAGATTCAGATTATTTTCCATAATGCACATTATGGACTGCAAATGCAGCTGTTTCAGTGTTGCGTGACACAAATACAGTTGAACTCAAGGGAAACATCAATCAAAGTAACTGCTACTGTTGTCATTTTCCCGACCTGGAATTTATATAGCTACCTGAAAGAGTAAATGGCTTGTCTTCTCACGCATCAGGAGAGGATCAAATTCTCAAAGTGGCTTACTCTTGTAAAGTTCTATTGGAATAGATGACTGGCAAGTGTGTTATATCGGAGGTAGATGCAGTTATGACATACTAAACAAGGGAGAAAACCACATGCTTTATGGGGAATTAGTTGGTACCACAGAAGGTATAACACTATAGCCGAGGTGTCATACAAACTGAGGTCATTATAACGAAGTTCAACTGTAAATTTAAAAATAAGCATCTTTTACCTGTCTTGCATAACCTTACAATGGACTGTTCAGACATATCAGTATTTACTAGAAGAATTTAAATGTGAACTATACATACAACCACAAGTGGAATCCATGTTCGTATTAAAGTTGGAAGAGGTAGTTAACATACAAAATGAAAGAAAATCTGATATGTTTGTTCGTATTTATTTCTTATCCCCTCCTATGAGCTTACTTTAGCATTTATACAGAGAAACTTTGCTTTATAGTCTCGAATGCTTTGAAAGTATTTGTTTTCTGTCTGTTAGCTTAAAAATCAGTGGTGCACAAATCCCAGGCACCAGGTTACCCATGGTGACTAAATTTTGTATGTTGGCACCCAATATTTGTGGGTCCTCAGTATGGAACTTGCTTTATGTTGCCCTTCTGGCACCTGGAATTTTGAGGTGGCTCCTGGGTATTTGAAAAATTTGTGCAACCCTGTCACAAGTGATTCTATTAAGGGACTCAGCCTAAATGAAACTCGGGCAAAATCTATGCAATATTTTGCTCATGGTAACATGTTAGGGACTGAATTTGTACACTGCAGGGGTGGAAAAAGTTTAGCCCATGAGGCATTCAAAGATGTGAGTAATAATGCTAGATATTATTTTAGTAAGATAACAGAAAATTTATCATCAAATGATCTGAGTAGTCTTACATTCTTGTTGATATAGTGTCATACTTCCATTGCTCAGACTTGCATACATATTGTGGATCATTTTTCAATCTTGTCTACTGCAATATTTGCCCACTCCTGATGATTGGGTACAAATATGTTGTAACACATTCTGGAACATGCATTTTAGTTCATGCTTTACCACCAGATATCATGCATGAAATCAGCAACAAATATAAATGAAACAATTTAACAAACAGTTGCATTTCATATGAACGAATCCTTGAGTCAGTTTTGTGGCACCAATTCATTCTTCTGTACTTCTGCAACAGATTTCAGCTCACTTCATTTTCCATAATAATCTGACCAATAGAGTGTTAGGTTTTTATTACAACCAACCAATGCACAGTTATATATCAGAAAAGCATCTCTTCATGTAATATATACCCCTACATGTTTCAACATTTCTGTGTCATCATCAGAGAATTTTACACTTGTGCCACGCTAAGTAACATAAATTCTTAAAATTGAAGCTGTTAAAATAACAATTCCAAAAAATTATTCAAATATATTAAAATATTATTTAATCGTTTAGTGATACAATAAAATCTGTTTGACATTATAATCTCTTGTGCAAGAAGTGTGTATGTGTGGCTGCATATACAATCTGCAATAAATATGGATGTTCACATATGGATATTATATCGTGGACATATTGAATATACTCAATGATGGACTGACCCCTTGTTGATGTTATTAGTGTGCTGGTCTGGCGTGTACTGATTCGGGGTGGGTGTAGAGCTATGTGATGCGTTGTTTCGTTATGTTGACCAGGGAGTATAGTGGGTTGGGTTCACTGACCTTCTGCTCATCGATCAATAAGTCCTGTTGTTGTAGAACTTGCATGTAAAATGACTCCCAACAGTTCATTTTCTTTCCTTTGCTGCATGTTTTTAATAACTCCATGGTTTGTTCTGGATTTCCACATTCATGTCTATTGTTGAGGATGTGTAATGCGTGTGCCAAGTAGGGTTACTTGTTTTGATATATCTTGTATGTTCACAGTGTCATATTTTATCAAGCTGCCAGTTTGTTACATGTTTTGCATTGTAATTTATATATTCCACTAGAGTTTATTTTATTTAGTGGTGTCCTGTTGCATAATTTGTTTATATAGTGTTACATTCTTGAAATGCTATGTTTAAGTTGATACTTTTGAATAAGTTGATAACTTTGTGTATGAGTGGACTGTGATATGTAAATGTGATCCATTTCTTTCGTTGTGTTTGTGTTTTTTCTCTTTTTTGTGATTTGAGTATGTTTGTTCTTCAAATTATGATCTGTAATGAAAAACCAGTACTTCTAGCTATGGGGCATATAATGTCCAATTCTTGTTGTCTTGCTTGCTCTGTGATTATTATCGTTAGCATTCTGTTTAGGTTGAAATTATATGCTTTGAGTTTGTGTTCTAATGGATGGTTGGATGTAGAATGTTTGTGTGGGTTTTCTGTAAATTCCTGTTTGTAAGTTATTGTTGTTTCTGTGTATGGAGAGATCCAAATAGTTTGTTACTGTTTTTTCTTCTGTTAGTTTATATTCTAAATATTTGTGTATATTGTTCATGTAGTTGGTGATTTAATTCCTCACTAATTTTGTTTTGGCCGAATATGATTACGATGTCATCTAGATATCTTCTATAATACATTTCACAACTTTCCATCCAATGTTTATTAATTCTTCAAAAATTGGAGGTAGATTTCTGCCAGAGTGCCTGGGTTAGGTTATTTAATTATGGGTTGAATGATAAATGTGTTATGAAGAGTAAGAGGAAGCTGACTGTATGGCACAACAGTTACAATATACGGCAGGGTAAAAAACTCATTACGTGGTCCAGTTTTCGATTTGAATTCTGAGTGGACTATGCTATTCTGCATTCAAGAAGACATTCTTTCAGAATTTTCTTGGAGGATGGCAACTGGCAACAAATGGCTACAGTTCTCATGGGCACTTTACAATACAATTTGAGCAGCACATTCTTTTTAGTTTTTCCTCTAAAATATTGGTATTAAGGCCGTTATGTGACATTCTGTATTGGTTGTATGTTCCATCAGTAATTTCTAAAGGCAGAAAAGTTTGCACAGTTAAAACAGTATGATACATACTACCTCAACTGATAGAGGAGGGAGTAGGGGGGAAAAGTTTCTTCTTGGGCGGGGTCAGATTTAGTTCCTAGGTACTGCAGCTGCTAATGCCCCCACTAGGCCATCCCCGAATAATAAATGAATTCATATGGAAAACTGCTGCAATGATAATTGCCAAGGGAAAAGCAGAGTACTCGTAAAAATGAAATAACTACCAAGGTCACTCTGTCCACCATAAGTGCCAGATGGACTGTCCTGGGATGAAACTTGGGGTCTCCACATTCAGAAGTCATGGATTAACTGCCAAAGTTATGGCACAACCTGAAGAGTGCCACCCTTCACCAGTATTCTGCTTATACATAATAGCAGTGTGTTCCAGTCCTCACACAGTGCTAGTGGATTACTTGTAAAGTTTGTCTCCTCTTTCAACAAGATTGCGTGTCACACCAGGTATGTTATGCTTACCATTACACATGACTCTTCTGAAACATGCTCTGAGTAATTTGAAAACCACTGGGGCAACTGATCTTGCAGTAACATGTCATGGCTAAACTAAAAAATATGTGAGAACTTTGATATTAATGGCAGTTCACCTGATAACAGAATTTGTGTGGAAGTTGAAAAATAACTAGTACAAGGATGTTTTAAGTGAATGAGTGAAGCTCTGTGCCTAACATAAATGATTTATTACTTCCAATGTCGGATTCAATTTTATAAAAAAAAATCTGAATTTCATCAACATATCTGGAAACATTCATCTTAGTAATTGTTACAAATGTTGAGGTGTGGAACCATCAATGAAATCCTGAAACAAAACAGTATTCCATCCAATGGTAACATTACAATTTACTGAATCCCAGGATGTTTCAGACACAACTGAGAGGTGGCAAGATTATGGGCATGGTGTTTTCAGATTTGGAGGGAATTTTGCTGTAGACCACATATGACACATGTAAAAATCACTGATGACACACATGCCACTGTTCTTCAAAACTTAAAACAGCACAACAGGAAAGGTGACCAGGGAACATGACAAGTGGAGTTCTGTTCTCAAGCACAATATGAAATGACAAAATTAGAAATCAAACCATTCACTCTACAGTACAGACCAAGTCTCCAGTGATTATTTTCTGTTCAAAAACAGGAAGAAACAAACATTTTCTTGGACTCTGGTTCAAAAGCAGTCATGAACTTTAACAGGGCTGTATCATAGTGGTTTGAAGAGCAAAAGCAGTCATGAACTTTAACAGGGATGTATCACAGTGGTTTGAAGACCAAGAAAAAAAACTTTAATTTTTCTGGGGTTTCTTATCTGTCTCAGAAAGGCTATCAAACTCATGGGAGACTGTACTGAGAAACAATGCAAACATATTTATTCTACCTAAAATACTTCACGGCTAGACAGCTTATATATCTAGCATCCTTTTTATATTCTACACATGCTCTGTGAAAAGACAGATGGGCGATGCAGTTTTGCTGAGATGTTTCCTCTCACTCGCAGATTAACATAACTATCATAACATGGGCACTCACCTCCACTTCCTTCCCCCTCCCCCTTTCATTTATGAACTGTCTGATCTTTTATGTGAATGATGTAGTTTTTATAATGGCAAAAATTAGGGTTGTGGGCTGTGCTGTGACAGCTCTCCACTGTGGCTTTGAATGTTACAAGTTACTGTGCTTCTTCTACTGCCAACAAGATCTCAATGAGGGGCACGGGCAGCGAGGTGCAAAGTAATTGAACTTGCACTACCTGCGATTTTCACATACTTCACTTTTTCAATAAATTCAATAACAATCCAAAAATTCTACAAAATCTCATCATTGTTTAATAGGTAATGTGCAACACCTTGCAAAAAATTCTGTCAGTGCAGATAACCTCAATGCAAACTTTTAATTTTTGTGAGAATAGAGGCTCCCGGTGCTGTTTCTGATGTTTCACATCTTCTGGGTTGTGGTCCCCACTGACAGCCACATTTCAGAAGACTTGAACAATTTTATTATTTATCCAGCACTACACAGAACAACCAACAGGTAAGACATACTGTATTTTGGAAGACAGTAAACTGACTCCAAATTAATGGTTTGACTGGTGTAGTCAGTGCTTTGTTGGCCAGACAGTAAAGAACTCTGTGCAACAAAATCATTCTGTTGAACACAAGTTTGGAAAGGATAGGTTTAAAGGATACAAAAAAGCTTCAAAAGACACATAGCATAAAGCTACATGTGACATACAGTGGTTTCACATGCTGACAATAATCTATACAATTGTTTCCATTTTAATTCTGAAAATTGGAGCAATAATTCATACAATGAAAGAGGTTCTGTTTTAGAACTACACATATATCTTATACTCAGTGGCATATCTATGTTTTTGGTGCCTGAAATGACTCATTACAAAGGCCACCCCGAAATTATGAACTTATTTTTGCCACCCTTTGACTCTGCCACCTGAGGCAGATGCCATTATGCCAGTGCTTTACTTGTACCATTCTTACCAAAAGTTTATAGCAGAATAATTAACAGAAATGCCACCACACAAAATTTTAATCTGTTTGTGCTATAAATGATTTGTGTCCACACTAACTACACAGATTAAAATAACATTTTGTTATAAAGCTCAAACTGCAAGAATTATGCAGAACCTAATCACAAGCTAGTCCAAGTAAATATTTTAGAATTTATTCAGGACAAAATAGTTGTGTACTGCCAACAGGAAGACATCCTCTGTGATATCTTTGTGAGATTAAAGAATTCTTGAAATGAAGCCAAATGACCAAGTAGTAAGACACCATATTCTGACATTACTGAGAAAATCAAGAGAGGACTGTTGCCTCTCATTGTCACTACTGACATTCTACTCAGTACCTTAAGCCTTTTGCAGCCTAGCAGTTATGGCACTGCATTTGCAGTCATTAGGTTACAGAGTCATGTCTCATGCTTTTAATTGTTTTTTACTATGAATTTATATTTCATTTATTTTCCTTTGTATTCAATGCTAATTCGATGTAAATCTATTATACCTATAATGAACTGCAATAATTGAGGACTGTTCTTATTTGCTTTTTAATCACAACAAAATGAATATTTATTTACACAAATGTGACCATCACTGTATGATAGTCTGGTACATTTCTGCTTATTTGCATAGTAGGGTGATCCCTGTCAAAAAAAAAAAAAATGTTTATTACTGTTTGAACATCTGTTTTAGACACTGGTTTACTGCATGGTTCGTCAAATGCTGTTGCAGCAGGTGTGCAACAAAGAGGATGGTACTTCTCATAAAAGCACATGAAATCAGATGAATTTGCAACATGCATGTTTGATGAAGGAAAGGATACTAACAATGAGTATGGATAGCATACATCACTGACATTCAGGAAGAAAAATTTCTCATTTGTCATAGTGTAACTTATCCCCATACACTGGTACACTCAACTTTCTCAAACAAAATAATGTTTGTTGTGTGATACGAATGCTACAAACTTTATGGAGCAAGTGATGAAACAGAATTCCCATATGAATTAATAAGACTACGCAACAAATAAATCTATGCTTAGGGGACTGGCTACATGCCTCAAGTGTTAAATTACAATACTAAAAATAGTCACTGTGGCAGTAAGTTTTCTTCCCTGAGAATGTCAAAGGACAACGTATGTTACAAACACTATGCTGGAACATGTCTGTGACAAGTTCATGAACATTATATATATATATATATATATATATACACACACACACTTTTTTCATAAGTAATTTTTCATAAGAGATACACATTTACAGCAAATTGGCATTGATATAATCTAAAGGAAAATAAAAAATTCACATGCGAGAGCCAAACCGCATCTCTCCCACACCAACTTCTTACCTTAAATCCCTAAACCACCCTAACTGGTAATTATGACTCACCTACTGGCAATGATACCAAACATGAAAAAATTTGGCTCTTTAATTTTCTCATCGATTTATGAATATGGGCTTGTATTGAGATCTTGCCTCTTCTGCGATGTTACACAGTATACGTCAGTAGTTCATAATTACCTAACCATATATGCTGTGTAACATCCCAGAAGAGCGAATATCTCAGTTACACCATGGCAGAAGCCTGAAATCATGCACAAAGTTGTACTGCTTGTGTTGGGAATTCTTTATCCTCACAAAGTTTAAGAAGACTCATCCATACACTCCCACTGTGAAAACAGATCTTGGTCTGCAGTCCTCTTACTGCCATGCACTGAACTTACATCCTTGGTTTTGTGGTTTTTACCATAAATAATAGTGACAACCACGTTTGGTCTTCCTCTCATTTTCATTGCATTACTCAGCTGAGCTGAATTTGAAGGGAGAAAAATCAACTGTCAATGTGTCTTCCATGTCCTAATGGCCTGGCTATAAAAAAGTCAGTGTAATCTTAAAAACTCACATCATAAATGGCAACCAATATTCACAGACTTGCCCACTTTAATAAAACAGTATTTTCCAAGAAAGAGAATAAAATCTCATCTGATCTAGCATGTTAACCAATTTCTGTGTCACGTCAAATATGAATGTTTTAAATCTCAATCTTCAAACTTATTATTATAACAGCTTAAAGAATTAAGAATATAAAAAAGCAACTGATGTCTCAAAATTGTAAATCAGGAACACTGTGTAAGCAACTGTAAATGACGCAAATTCAGTTCTAAAATAAACAAAAGCAAGTTAAAGGGTAAATTATGCTGGGACTGGGATTTCCTAAAAGTCAATAAATATTAACTTCAATTTCAGTCACTATGGATGAACACTAGGACCTATCAATATGATAACAATACCTGCACATTTGCCTTCTTTTTACCATAAACTAGAAAAAATAATTCTGTTATTTTCCTCACATTGACACACTAGAAAATAATCAAATCTCCAAAATGAACAACTTCCGTAGCAACCTTGCACCAATAACTAGTTAATTTCAAATACTACGCACTGACTATACACATGAATAAATACATACTTTTGTACCTGGAACAAATAAACATGACACGCCAGATTTACGAAGTGAATCTGAAGCCCTACTTGCATAACATAAATATAAGGTTGACTACAATGCATGGTAATCTCTGCACACTGTATTTAGGTTTCCTGTGTTTTGAGTGTGGACAATTAACTTGAAATCGGTAAGTTTTCAGATTTTTTCACCACTGCTGATCAAATGATGGTCATCTATTTGACTTCTGCAACATATAATGTTTTGATTTGTTCTGACACTTCAGGGGAACATACTGACTCCATCTTCAAGGTAGAATCACCTGAACTGGTTCAATCCCCCTGATGATAGAGGTGGTATATTCCTCCAATACATGTGAACAAAGCAAAAAAGAAAAAAGTGTAAAAACCCAAAATATGACCATCATTTCATCAACTTCAAATTCAATCTGTATACAGTATATCATATGTATGTTACAAATTATGAACCACAACTTCAATTTAGTATTTGTTTCACAGAAACAGAACACCTGAAAGCCCAGTCACTAAACCCATCACATATAAAGAGGTAAATATGGAACTATAACCACCAAGGAAATGAGAACAGGCTAATTTATTCAGTTCTAAAAAAGTCTAAGTCTATGTATGTACATAATGATGTGTAATTCTAATTCCTCCAGTTAAGGAATAAGTTCTGCACACCAAAGGCTAATCTGTACAAGAGTTATATATAGGCCTCCAGACTTGAAAGTTGCAAAAATTCATAGTAAATGATAGAAAAACTGACACAATCTAAAGCAAGTTTATGAGGGGGGGGATGTTTTTTGAACTGAGTAACAGTTTTATCAAATTTTGTCACATGCAGTTTCCTGAGTACACAAATTTGTACTTTCTGTTATTTAAAAACAGGTTGACAGATTTACAAACTGTAAGTGCGATTTATAATTACTTACATGCTTTGTACAACTTCATATTTTGTTGATTTACTGCACGATGCAGAATAACTTTTGACTCTGATTCCTCATACTGCATCATTATGTACTTTAACTCACAGCATGACATTTCAAAAGTTACACTTAACTTTAACTCAGAACTGACTCTATTATTACTCCTCTTGCACAGACACACCCTTCATATTTGAAAAAAGAGTTAATGGGAAATGCCAGTATTACTATGTGTTAGTCAATATGCCACACTATGAAAAATACAGAAACATCCACCTTACAAAAACGGAATATTTCATCAACAATACCCTAGTTAACACCTTTTAAAATTTGTACCTATATGTTGTATATTTTTCTTTAGTGTGGTGTCATTTGTAATGCCGATGTAGGGCTTACTTATACATTATTTTTCACATCATTCTGCAATGTGCTTTACTCTTAGTGGCGTCGTCTTCCACCACTGTACTGTCGATCATTATCACGACGATCATGACGATTGTGACGGTAGTGGCCAGACTTTGAGCTGCTGTGGTGACTGTTACTATTACGGCTATTTTCATGACCTCTGGAGCCACCACTAGAAGCATACGGGTGGTGTCTGTTGTTCCCATAGTTATTATGGTTAGTTTTAGATATTTCCTCAAGATTTCCACCCAAACAGTATGAACTATTCATTTGGCTTCTAAACAGAGGCAAACTGCTGCTTTGAGTAGCTGTATAGTAGTGATTCAACTGGAATTGCTCTGAACCCAACATCTGCTGTCCAAATTGAAGTAACATATTGTAATCTGGCAATGCAGCTGCAACTGTAGTACTTCCAAAATTGATTGGAAGGGACTGGGTACGTTGTCTGCCACTGGTATGAATATTATTCATGCCGCCCTGCCCTTGGGGAACGTCAATGTTTGTATTTCTTGATTGCAAGAGTAAAATCTTGTTGAACAAACTTGTTCCCTCAAATAATGCTAAAGAATAGGGCACTGAACATACATGTTTAAAAGTAATGAAGCCAAAGTTGCGTTGCCTGCCATTATTATCTTTTGGTATTTTTACTCTCTCCAGTGGACCAGCCTACAAAAATAGAAACAACTTAACTTAGCCTCCAAAATTTTTCCATCTTAAAATAAGGATATTTACATGATAGAGTTATTACAAACTCATATAAATTTCAACACACCTGAAGAAACAGCTCGTACAGTACTTCTTCGGTAACTTTCTCAGACAAGTTGCCACACCAGACTGTTCTTTCATCGTCCATTTTACAGCCGAAACGAAACAGTTTATGACGTCTACCTTCTAATGATTCTTGCCCAACCGCTAACAAGTTACCTTAATGACCTGATAAATTTGGCGCAGAGGAGTAAATCCTGATACATACTTAATCCCTTTTTTTGAAACCAAATAAACAGTTACAACCACAACTGCAATGACAAGTACAACACATCTCACTGCTTTTACAAATGCCTAAGAACTCTGATCCATGTGCCTAGGCTTGTATATCAGGCGGCGCGATTGGTGGTTCTGGTCCATGGATTAGAGTGCTCTGGTCTAATCCATGCTTAGGTGAACCACGGATTACAGATTTTAATAGAGTAATGTTAATAACAAAGAATTTTTTGTGTATTATACAGACGGACACAACTATGTTTCACCTAGTAGTACAGTAGGAATACAACTACATGTTTCGACGCTATATGTGGGCCATCTTCAGGTTGTGATTTAACTTACAGAACAGCTATACAAGATGTGTGGGGTGTTCTTTTTGGGTCTTTGGGATTGGGTGGGGGGAATGAGATCTCGTTGTTTGTACAGTAGGTACCATGAACTAGGGCTGTAATAAGTGAAGTTGTGTATGTACATATGTCAAAGTAGGTTACTTTTCTTATGCTAAGGATGTGTTACAAATAGTATCATTAGTAATACTGGTGTTAATATACTTAAAACTAGCATGCTATAATGTTACAGTTCATAAAACTCTAGCAATATCATAGTGTCACCCAGTGTAAGTCAATATTTTCGTGTGTTATATTACATCAGAACTTGTTTCTACAGGCTAAGCAATGTTATAACAGAGCAGTGTTTCCACTCGGTGTGCAGTTTTAGCTGAGGTGGGTTTTTGGCGATGGCCCGCGTTCGCGTAGTTAGGCGGAATCGTGGCATGGATGGGTGCCAATGCAGATGATCTTCTATATTCTACCACCTTTTTTCCTATAAAAAAAGAGGCAATAGAATATAGAAGACCATCTGGATTGACATTGTGTCATCTGCAAATAAAATCGGTTTCGATGGGCCAGCTCTTATATTCGGAAGATCATTTATGTAGATTAAGAAGGACAAAGGACCAAGTATCGAACCTTGAGGAACACCGCGTTTTATTCTGAAAAAGTAGTATTATTAGAAAAGCTATTATTTATTAGTACTCTCTAATATTTATCACTGAGGTATGATCATAGCAGTGCATTGGTTTTGCCCCTGAATCCTTAAAATTCCCATTTAGACAATAGTATGTCATGATTTATGGAGTCAAATGCTTGTTCTAAGTCACAAAATATTCCACCAACTGTTAATTGACTATTAAATGCTAGTAATATTTCATTCACTAGTTTGAAGGAAGCTTTTTCAGTTGAGGAATTATTTCTGAAACCACATTGTTCGGTTGCTAATATATTATTTTGGTTAATGTGTGTGTGTGTGTGTGTGTGTGTATAAATACTATATATATACACACACACACAATATAACTTTTTCTAGAATATTTGAAAAGGATGTAAGTAATGAGGTAGGCCAAAAAATTTGAAAAATACGTCAAAATTAAAAACTTAAATATTAATTTTGAAACTGTGCCTTTCGTTGGTTAATGCTATGTAATTATATTACAATGCATGGTGCAAAAAATATGAGAATGAAGGCCTCACCTACATAGAATCTAGGTCTGTATGCACTGAAGCAGCATACACCATGGTTTCATGAAGAATCTCATTGCCCCACTCATCAGATGCAATATAGCGTACTTCACCGCAGAGTGACAACATTGCGATGGATTACAAACTATTGAATGAAAGCGAGGTGTAGGGTGATGCAATAGGATCTACCAACGTGAACCTTAGAGTATTTACAGAGACTTTTGTTGTGCAATGCAAAGTGAGGAGCCTAGAAAATTCAGCATTCCGCTTCCCATGTATAGTGTCAGATTTCAAGACTCAGAGCACCCAGTGTAATTTAATTGTGTTCGGAATCATTGAGTGCTGAGAGCTTGGTGTGCATTGGTTTTGTGCGTTGTGGCTCGAACGAGTGGTAGTAACGCTCAGTGCTGTTTGCGGACAGCTGAATGAGAAATTAAATAGTGATGTTGTACAAATTTCCAAAAGTATTCCTTTGAGAATATGGTTGTTTAATTACTTACTTACTCCATGGAGCAGAGTCCTTCTTGAGAAGCTAACTGGTTCTGCAGCTAGTCAAGAAATTCCCCGCACTTTATGGAACCCGAAGGTTCATCACCATATTCACAAGTGCCCGCC
>Ga0123357_10007271_pt1 | contig 13659 bp, 9 predicted proteins | sample TergutEmb28metaG_FD_89873 | JGI IMG/M metagenome (GOLD analysis project Ga0123357, IMG submission 89873) | Embiratermes neotenicus P4 segment gut microbial communities from Petit-Saut dam, French Guiana - Emb289 P4 | ecosystem: Host-associated > Arthropoda: Insects > Digestive system > Gut ... | reverse complement strand
GAGCGCGTTGGGGTTGCTCTTCATGCTCGTGCCCGGCGCGACCCCGAAGAAGCCGAACTCGGGGTTCACGGCCCAAAGCCGCCCGTCCTCGCCGATACGCATCCAGGCGATGTCGTCTCCGACCGTCCAGATCTTGTAGCCTTTGTCCTGCGCGTACTTGGGCGGGATCATCATCGCGAGGTTTGTCTTGCCGCAGGCGCTCGGAAAAGCCGCCGCTATATAGTCCACCTTGCCCTCGGGGCTCTCGACGCCGAGGATGAGCATATGCTCGGCCATCCAGCCCTCGGTCCTGCCAAGGTAGCTGCCGATGCGCAGCGAGAAGCATTTCTTGCCCAAAAGTACGTTGCCGCCGTATCCGGAACCGATGCTCCAGATAGTATTGTCTTCGGGGAAGTGACAGATGAAGCGCCTCTCGGGATTGAGGTCGAGCTTTGAATGCAGGCCCTTCACAAAATCGGCGCTATCCCCAAGATAATCCATTGCGATCTGTCCCATACGCGTCATGATGCGCATATTGAGCACGACATAGATGCTGTCGGTCAATTCGACGCCGACCTTGGAAAATTCCGAAGCGGCGGGGCCCATCAGATAGGGGATCACATACATCTTGCGGCCCTTCATCGAACCGTCGAAAAGCTTGCCGAGCTTTTCATAAGCTTCCTCGGGGGACATCCAGTTGTTGGTCGGGCCCGCGTCCTCTTTCTCGGGCGTACAGATAAAAGTAAGATGCTCAACGCGGGCGACGTCGTTCTCGGCCGTCCGGTGATAGACACAGCCGGGCAGGGCTTCCTGGTTGAGCATGAGCAGCTCTCCGGCGGACACAGCCTCGTCAGTCAACCGTTTCCGCTCCTCTTCCGAACCATCGATCCATACAATTTCATCGGGTTTTGTCAAAGCCGCCATCTCGCTGACCCAATTGTTTACGGCAATATTGTTATACATTTACGTTTTCCTCCTATGCAAAACCAATGCCTATATCGCAATATATTACTGTGCTTTAGTACCGTCTGTATTTGCTATTTCTATATCACTTCGCTTTCTATAATATTCCATTTGCCCCTATCTCACGGCTGTGAAGCCGCCGTCCATCACGAGCGCGTGGCCGGTCATAAAACTCGACTCGGGGCCCGCGAGGAACAGCGCGCCATACGCGATCTCCCTCGGGTCCGCGCCCCTGTTCAAAGGGATGCCGGCGCTGGCCATCGCGAGGAACTCGGGGTCGCCGAGCGTCATGTCGGTGAGCGTCAGGCCCGGCAGAAGGGCGTTGACGCGGATGTTGTACTGGCCGAGCTCGGCGGCGAGCGCCTGCGTAAACATTTTGACGGCGCCTTTCGAGCCGCAGTAAGGGACGCAGGTCTGTGAGCCGATGACGGCGCCGATCGACGCTGTGTTGACGATGGACGCGTTTCCGCCCTGCCCGATCATGACCGGGACGACAAGGCGCGTCAGCGCAAACATGCCGCGGTAATTCGTATCCAGGATGATATCGGCCTTTTCCATGTCGAGCTCTTCAAACTTTTGATAAAAATTGACGCCGGCGTTGTTGAACAGCACGTCTACGCGGCCGAAAGCCTCAATAGCCACGCGCACGAGGTTTTCACGATCGGCCGCGCTTGTGATATCCGTCCTGACAAATTTGACGACGAAACCTTTCCCCAGGAGTTCGGCCTCAAGCGCCAGCCCCTCGCTTTCCCTGCGCCCGGCGAAGACCACCTTGCCCCCCTCTTCGGCAAAAAGCCCTGCCGCCGCGCGGCCGATGCCGCTTGTCGCGCCCGTGACAATGCAAACCTTTTCCTTCAACCTTTCGCCCATCGTATATTTTCCTTTCTTGAACAGTTATGTGCAGTCCGGCAAAGAACTTTGGCGCCCCCGAGATGATTCGAACATCCGACGCACGGTTTAGGAAACCGACGCTCTATCCTCTGAGCTACGGGGGCGTATCATATTTACATTATTATTATAGCAGGAATTCAATTTTTTATTGCATGTAACGGCAAGTATTCAGCCGCCTGCCGCCGGATCTGTTGCGTCGCCTGTCTGGTCTGCTGAGGCGCTGTCTGCCCCGGCGCTGTCAGCCTGGCCCGCCGAAGCGCTGTCTGCCCCGGCGCTGTCAGCCTGGTCCGCCGCGGCGCTGTCGCTCGCCGCGCTGTCCGTAGAGTCGCTCGTGACGCTGTTTGTCATATTGTCCGATGTGCCGCTCAGCACGCCGTTCGTCATGCCGTCGCCGTTCAGGACATTTTGATAATTGTTCGGGTCAAGCCACTTGTCGGGCGTCAGCCCGGTCGGCAGGAACCCGTCGATGAAGTCGAGCAGCGGATTGTTTTCATATATCATCTTCGCGATGGTAGAGTCGTTCATCGCGTTCTCAATGTCGTCGTGCGTCTTGGCGCTGAAAGTATATGAGATAGGCAGGATGAGCGCGAAGACGATGAGGATACAGGCGACGGCAGAAAAGAGGCCGAAGAGCAGGCCCGCTACGCCGTCTATGCCGCCGATCATGCCGGCGTGGAATTTCTTTGAGAGCAGCAGCGTCAGGACAAAGAGGACGACCTTGATGGCGATGACGATGCCGACGAATACTATGACCGTCCAAAGATGCGCGGTGATCTGCTGCGCGGCCGCCTGCGCCAGGGATGAGCCTATCTTGCCCAGCGTGGCGCTGAAGCCGCTCGCCCCCGAGCTGGGGTCGCCGGCGCTGGTGTAGTTTTGGACGAAAGCGTCGCACACGCTCTGGATGCGCGTCTGAGTCTGGTCATAAAAGTTTGTATGCGCGAGCAGCCAGTCGCCGACTTTTTGGCGATACAGAAAAGCGACGATGATAGCGCCTATCCAGCCGCCGATCCTTGAGAGCGATATGAGAAAACCGTTCCTGAACCCGAATACGGCGAACACGACGATGATAACCAAAATCAGAATGTCAAAAAACATAAAGCGATCTCCTTTTGGCAACAGTATATCAAAACTTTTATGAAAAAAAATTGAAAAAAAATGTGAAAGAAGTAAAAGAAAATGAAGAATTCGCTCTTGACAAAAAGAATGAATTCGGTAAAATCATATTTAGCACTCACCAAATAAGAGTGCTAACAAATTTCAGGAACGTTTATTAGCGTTACCACAGTTAATCGAAAGGAGTTTTCAAAGATGAGTGTGGGTATAAAACCGATCAACGATTATGTGCTGATCAAGCGTATTGAGGCCGAAGAAAAGACAAAGAGCGGCATCGTTTTGCCGAGCCAGGCCAAGGAACAGCCGCAGATTGCGGAAGTGCTTGCCGTAGGCCCGGGGACGGATGAAGTGAAGATGGTTGTCAAAAAGGGAGACAAGGTGATTTTTGGCCAGTATGGCGGTATGGAGATAAAATACCAAAGCGAGGATTACAAACTCGTCAGGCAGAGCGATATCTACGCAACCATAGAATGATCGTGAAGCAAAGTTCATAAAAGGAGTGAAATAAAAATGGCAAAAGAGATCAATTTCGGCGAGGACGCCAGAAGGAAACTGCAGGCGGGCGTTGATCAGCTCGCGAATACCGTCAAGATCACGCTCGGCCCCAAGGGCAGGAACGTCCTGCTTGACAAGAAATACGGCTCGCCGCTCATCACGAACGACGGCGTGACCATAGCGAAGGAAATAGAGGTCGAAGACCCGTATGAAAACATGGGCGCGCAGCTCGTGAAGGAAGTGGCCACAAAGACCAACGACATCGCGGGCGACGGTACGACCACCGCCACATTGCTCACGCAGATCATCGTGAGCGAGGGCTTCAAGAATGTCGCGGCGGGCGCGAACCCGATGGTCCTGAAGCGCGGCATACAGGGCGCCACCGACGTCGCTGTCAAAGAGCTCAAGAAGAGCGCGAGCAAGGTCGATACGCCCGAAAAGATCGCCCAGGTCGGCGCGGTTTCTTCGAGCGACGAAGAGATCGGCCGCTTGATCGCGGACGCGATGGAAAAGGTCGGAAAGGACGGCGTCATCACGGTAGAGGAGAGCAAGTCCACGGATACGGTGCTCGACGTTGTAGAGGGCATGCAGTTTGACCGCGGCTATGTTTCCGCGTACATGGTCACCGATACGGAGAAGATGGAAGCCGTACTCGAAAACCCGCTTATCCTGCTTACGGACAAGAAGCTTTCAAATATTCAGGAGATCCTGCCCCTGCTCGAGCAGGTCGTGCAGCAGGGCCGTAAACTGCTCATCATCGCGGAGGATATCGAGGGCGAAGCCCTCACGACGATCATCGTGAACAAGCTCAAGGGCACGTTTGACTGCGTCGCGGTCAAATCCCCGGGCTTCGGCGACCGCCGCAAGGCTATGATGGAAGACATCGCCACGCTGACTGGCGGCACGGTGATTTCCGAGGAGGTCGGACTTGACCTCAAGGAAGCCAAGATCGAAATGCTCGGCAAGGCTGCCGTCGTCAAAGTTGACAAGGAAAACACGACGATCATCGGCGGCGCCGGATCGAAAAAAGACATCAACGCGCGTATCGGGGCCATCAAAAACCAGATCGAAGTCACCACATCGGATTTCGACCGCGAAAAGCTCCAGGAGCGCCTTGCGAAGCTGGCCGGCGGCGTGGCCGTCATCAAGGTCGGCGCGGCTACCGAAACCGAGCTCAAAGAGAAGAAGCATCGTATGGAAGACGCCTTGAACTCCACAAAGGCGGCGGTTGAAGAGGGTATCGTAGCCGGCGGCGGCGTTGCGCTCATCGGCGTCATACCGGCGGTTTCCAAATATGTCGAGACGCTTACCGGCGACGCGAAGACCGGCGCGGCTATCATCCAGCGCGCGCTCGAGGAGCCCGTCCGCCAGATTGCGGAGAACGCGGGCCACGAGGGCAGCGTCGTTGTGGCGAAGGTAAAAGAGGCGAAGAAGGGCATAGGCTTCAACGCCGCGACAGAAAAGTTTGAGGATATGATCAAGGCCGGGATCGTTGACCCGCTCAAGGTCACGCGTTCCGCGCTGCAAAACGCGGCGAGCGTCGCTTCGATGCTGCTGACGACGGAATCCTGCGTCGTGGAAGCCAAGGACGACACGCCGATGATGCCGGGCGGCGGCGGCATGGGAGGCATGGGAGGCATGGGCGGTATGATGTAAGCCCTCCGCTGGTCATTTGCTGATTATTACGAAGAAAAAACGCCGACCCTCCTTGAAAAGAGGGTCGGCGTGCGTTATAATAAAAAGTTGATGAATGGTTCTATACGGAATGAGGCGTTGATAAAAAGGATGCGAGGATACTTTTAAGTATTAAGATGAAGAGACCGGCCTAAAAACAGGTCCGGTTTCTTTTCTTTTTGAACTTGTTTTGTGTTTTGAAAGGGTAGTGTGGAAATGGCGAAATATATTTTTGTAACAGGCGGCGTAATATCGGGAATCGGGAAGGGAGTCACGACGTCGGCGCTCGGGAGGCTGCTTAAAGCCAGCGGGCTGAAGGTTGTGGCGCAAAAGCTTGACCCTTATATCAATGTTGACGCCGGTACGGTGAATCCGATAGAGCACGGGGAGGTGTTCGTGACGGAAGACGGCGCTGAAACCGACCTTGACCTCGGCCATTATGAACGCTTCATTGACGAAAACCTCAACAAATATTCAACGATGTCGTCGGGCCGGGTCTACTGGAACGTACTCCAGAAGGAGCGGAACGGCGAATACCTCGGCAAGACCGTCCAGGTCATACCGCATGTCACGGACGAGATCAAAAATTTCATATATACCGCCGGCAGGATGGGCGGCGCGGACGTCGTCATCACGGAGATCGGCGGCACGACGGGCGATATCGAGGGGCTGCCTTTTCTTGAGGCCGCGCGGCAGATACACGCGGAAGTCGGCGAGGGCAACAGCATTTTCGTACATGTGACCCTCGTGCCGTACCTGAACGCGTCGCATGAGTACAAGAGCAAGCCAACGCAGCATTCCGTCAAGGGCCTCCAGTCGCTCGGGATATTCCCCGACATCATCGTGATCCGTTCCGAAGGGTATGTAGGGGATGACATCAAGAACAAAATAGCGCTGTTTTGCAATGTCAAGCGTGACAGCGTCATTGAAAACGTCAATACGCCGCTGCTCTACGAGGCGCCGATCATGTTTGAAAAGCAGAAATTCGGCGAGATCGTGCTCGACCACCTCGGCATCAATGTGGGGCCGCCCGACATGAGGGAATGGGAAGCGATGCTCGACCGCGTCGCCAGGCGCGATAAGGAAATCACCATCGGGCTGGTCGGGAAATACACGAAACTGCACGACGCGTATTACTCGGTGGCGCAGGCGCTGCACCACGCGGGCTATGAAATCGGCGCCAGGGTGGAAATCAAATGGATAGAATCGGACGTGTTGACGCGTGCGAACGTGGCCGAAGCCCTTGCGGACGTCGACGGAGTCATCGTGCCGAGCGGGTTTGGCGAACGCGGCGTAGACGGGATGATCGAAGCGTGCCGTTTTGCGCGCGAAAACAACATCCCGTATTTCGGCATCAGCCTCGGGATGCAGGTGGGCGTCATCGAGTTCGCGAGGAATGTGCTCGGCCTTGCCACCGCGAATTCGACGGAATTCGACCCCGCCACGTCGCATCCGGTCATACAGCTCATGGGCGAACGGGACGGCAATATCCTGAAGAGCGGCACTATGCGTCTGGGCGCCTACCCAAGCCTTGTCCGGGATGGCTCTATCCTGAGCGCCGTATACGGGGCGAGCGAGATTTCCGAAAGGCACCGTCACCGTTATGAATTCAACAATGAATACCGCGAAAGCCTTGAAAGGGCCGGAATGAGCATCGTGGGGCAGTCTCCGGACGGCAAGTTCGTCGAAGCCGTCGAGATTCCGGGAAACAGCTTTTTCGTAGGCGTGCAATACCAGCCGGAGTTCAAAAGCCGGCCAAACCGGGCCCATCCTTTGTTCCGCGAATTCGCGTGGGCGGCCATGAATCAAAAATTTGGTTTGCAGAAAGAAAAAGAGGATTGAAAGAAATGAACAAACAGGATATATTGCGCCAGGATATGTTGCACGAGGAATGCGGCGTTTTTGGGATTGCGGGATCCTACGCGCAGAAGCAGGGGGAAGACAGGGCGCCGGGAGAGGCGAACGCCGACGCGGCGGTGAATACATATATCGGGCTGTTCGCTTTGCAGCACCGGGGCCAGGAGTCCTGCGGCATCGCGGTCAATGACGCCGGTGTCATTTCATGCCGCAAGGGGCCGGGGCTGCTCACTGATATATTTGACGAGAAAAACCTCCAGACGCTGAAAGGCGCGTCGGCTATCGGACACGTGCGCTACGGTGGCGCGGGCGGCTCGTCCACCGAAAACGCGCAGCCGGTCGCGGTCAGCCATATGAAAGGCAACCTCGCGATAGCGTACAACGGCAAGCTTGTGAACGCCGGGGCGCTGCGTGAAGAGATAGAGATGGCCGGCGGCGTGTTCCACGGGACGGGGCACAGCGAGATCATCGCCTATACATTGGTGCGCGAGCGTATCGTGAGCGTCTCCATAGAGCAGGCTTTGAAGAACACTATGCATCGCCTGAAAGGCGCGTATTCGCTTTTGGCGATGAGCCCGCGCAAACTGATCGCGGCCCGCGACCCGAACGGCTTCCGGCCGCTCGCTATTGGCATGCTCGACGGGAATTATATTTTCGCGTCGGAAACCTGCGCTATCGACGCTGTGGGCGGGACTTTCCTGCGCGATGTGGAACCGGGCGAAATAGTGGTTGTGGAAGACGGCCAGCTCACTTCGATCGACTCCGGCCTGCCGGTGTGCAAATCCCTTTGCAGTTTTGAGTTCATTTATTTCGCGCGGCCCGACAGCATCGTCGACGGGGTCGGCGTTGATTGGGCGAGGCGCGAAATAGGCAAGGCGCTCGCGAGGGACAGCGGCGTGGACGCCGATATCGTCGTGGCGGTACCCGACTCGGGGCTGTCCGCGGCAAGCGGCTATTCGGAGGGGTCGGGGCTTCCGAACACAATGGGCATGATCAAAAACAGATATATCGGAAGGACCTTCATCCAGCCCACGCAGGGCCGGCGCGAAAGCGATGTGCGCCTGAAGCTGAACCCGATGTCGGCAAACATCAAGGGCAAGCGCGTCGTCCTGATAGACGACAGCATCGTGCGCGGCACGACGTCAGCGCGTATAGTTTCGGAGCTTCGCGACGCGGGCGCGACCGAGGTCCATCTCCGGTCGAGCGCGCCGCCGTTCATGTATCCCTGCTATTTCGGGACGGACGTGCCTGACCAGGACGCGCTCATCGCGGTAGGCCGCACCGAGGAAGAGCTCGCGAAAATACTCGGCGCGGACTCGGTCGCTTTCAACACGCATGAGGCGCTCTCGCGGATCTTCGAGGACGTAGGCTGCCCGGTCTGTATGGCTTGCTTTACGGGCGAATACCCGCTTGAGCTCCCAAAAGAACCGGACAAGAACGTTTTCCAGAACCCGATACAAATACTGTAAGTTTGAGGTGGGCCGCCGACCAGCGGTTCGTTAAGTCAGCCCGAGCGATGATCCCTGCGATGCACGCTCGGGTTGACGCCTGTATGGCGTTTGAATACTTTCGTAAAATAGCTATGGTCTTCGAAACCGGCCTGGAAAGCGATTTCCGAGAGGCTTTTGTCGGTTTGTTCAAGGAGCCGCACCGCTTCCGCTATGCGGATCATGTTGACGAGGTGCCGGAAACTATGCCCTGTCTGCACCTTGATCATCTTTGAAAGGTAGGAAGGGCTGATGAAGACATTCCTCGCCACGTCCATGAGGGATATTTTTTTTGAATAATTTTGTTCGACATACTCCCTTACGGATTCGATGATGCGCGCGTGCTTCTTCGCCGCGTTTTCGCGCTTCTGCTCGGCCGCGAGATGCAATATGGCTTCGTAGGATGGCATGCCGGAAAAATAGGCCAGCATGTACTCGTTGTAAGTGTTGTCGCCTTCCTCTATGCCGAGGTATTCCGGGTCTGACAGAAATTTCGCGTTGACCCAAAGCTGCTCCGAGAGCGTATTGGCGGTGTCCGGCGTCACGATGGGGATCGTCTGAAGCCTGCTTGCGAGTTCTTTGCGGTCGTAGCCCGAAGGCAGCTTGCCTTCCAGGTCAAATGGGATATATTCGTCCAGTGGCACCATCAATATAGGCCCTCCCACGGCTGTCACCGTATGACGTCCGTTCACGATGATCGGCGACGCGAAATGAAAGAGCCCGATCGGCGAGTAAAAAAAGAACCGGCCCCCGAAACGGTAGGATTGGATCGCGCCTGATACTACCGAGGCTTTGCTTTGCGTTTCAAGGCCCCCGGGGATAAGGCCGTCGAGCCAGCGCAGCGTTTTTTCGAACGCGATATAAGGATCGGTTTCGTAGACGGGCGTGCCGTCGAGAGCGATCAATTGCACGCCGACCCCGGTCAGCGCCGAAAAATGCATAAAATTGTCGAAATCGTGTCCCATACAATTATTATACATGTGTGGTAAAAAACCGCAAGGACTTTGGGAAATGTAGTAAAAAATTACTATAAACAAATCTTGTAATACAAGAACAAATTGAAACTCCAGATTATTATATACAAATCAGTTAAGAAAATACCAGAGAATAATTTTAAGGAGGAAATGATGAGCGTTTTATCAGATATCGCCGAACTCGTACAAAAGGGAAAAGCCCAGGAAGTGTCGGATCTCGTATCCCAGGCGCTGGACGAGGGCGTCGGGGCGCAGCAGATTCTTGACGATGGCCTATTGAAAGGCATGGGGGAACTCGGCGTCAGGTTCAAGAACAACGAAGTTTTCGTACCGGAAGTGTTGATCGCGGCGCGCGCGCTGAACAAGGGTACGGAAACACTCAAAGCCAAGCTGGTTGACCTTGACGTCAAACCGGTCGGCAAAGTCGTGCTCGCAACCGTTGCGGGGGACCTGCACGACATCGGCAAGAACCTTGTCAAGCTCATGCTTGAGGGCGCGGGCTTTGAAGTCATAGATCTCGGTACGGACGTGGCCGCCGACAAGATCGTCGCGGCGGTCAACGAGTACAATCCTGACGTAGTCGCGCTGTCCGCGCTGCTCACGACCACGATGGCCGCGCAGGGCGACGCTATCAAGGCGCTTGAGGCGGCCGGCGTCAGGGACAAAGTCAAGGTCATCGTCGGCGGGGCCCCGATCACCGAAGCGTTCGCGAAAGAAATCGGAGCGGACGGGTACAGCGAAGACGCGTCGGGCGCGGCTGAAACGGCCAAGTCCTTTGTCAAGTAAGCTTTAACGGAGGTAAGATATGGCTCTTAGAAAAGTCACACATATAGTAAACGGCGTGGAGCGGATGTTTTTCTTCGATCCCGAGATAGACACGCTCGCCGAAACGCTCAGGCGCTACGGCCTGACCGGCGTCAAAGTAGGGTGCAACGCGGGCCAGTGCGGCGCGTGTTCGATAGTTTTGAACGGCGAAGTCATACGCTCCTGCATGAAAAAGATGAAGGACATCGATGAAAACGCGGTGATCGAGACGATAGAAGGACTCGGCACGGCAAGCAATCTGCATCCGCTGCAGCAGGCATGGATCACCTGCGGCGCCACGCAATGCGGGTTCTGTTCCCCGGGTTTCATCGTCAGCGCGAAAGCCCTGCTGGACGGGAATCCCGCGCCGTCGCGCGAGGAAGTGCGCGATTGGTTCCAGAAACACCGCAATATATGCCGCTGCACGGGCTACAAGCCGATCGTTGACGCGGTAATGGAAGCGGCGGCCGTGCTTCGCGGCGAGAAGACGATGGCGGACATCACGTACAAGCACGAAAAGGGCGCGCGGATATACGGTACGAAATACCCGCGTCCGGCGGCGCTCGGCAAGGTGCTCGGCCTGACGGATTATGGCGATGACATCAAGCACAAGATGCCGCAGGACACGCTCCACGTAGCCGTCATCCAGCCGCGTCTCGCGTCACACGCCCTCATAAAGGGCGTCGACGTCTCCGAGGCGGAGAAGCTGCCGGGTATTGTGAAGATCCTGACAGCGAAAGACGTGCGCGGCACGAATATTATTTTTGAACCAAATTTCAACCAGCGCTCAATTCTCAAGGGCGATATCCGGCCGATATTCAACGGCGACAAGATCAATTTCTATGGTGACCTCGTCGGCGCGGTCATCGCCGATACCGAAGCCCATGCCCGCGCGGCGGCGGCGGCGGTCAAGGTCGAAATCGAGCAATTGCCTGAGTATACAAACTTCATCGACTCAGCGGCGCCGGACGCGATGCGCCTTTACGACCGCTCGCCCAACGTCTATCTCAAGCAGCCGGTCATCAAGGGCGAGGATGTGCGCGACGTCATAGACGGCAGCGCGTTCTCGGTCGAAGGAAGCTTCTACTCGACGCGCGAGCCCCATATGTCGATCGAGGGCGATACCCAGCAGGCGTTTTGGGACGAGGACGGCAATATGGTCCTCGCGAACAAGAGCCAGTCCATCCAGTGGAACCGGGAATCCATAGCGGACGGCATTGGCATACCGCTTGACAAGCTGCGTATGGTAGAAAACCCGACGGGCGGTTCGTTCGGCTGGTCGACCTGCGCGGCAAGCTACGCCGTGATGGGCGTCTGCCTGCTCTCGCTCGACGACCCGAACGCGAAACTGACGCTCACGATGTCCTGGCCCGAGTACCAGGCGTACAGCGGCAAACGTACGCCGGCGCACAGCAACGGCCGCATGGCCTGCGACGAAAACGGCAAGATCACGGCGCTTGAGTTTGACTTCGGCGTTGACCACGGCGCTTATGACGATATCTCGATGAACCTGATTCAAAGCTATCTGCGTTATCCGGGCTATCCTTATGTGATCCCGAATGTGCGCGGGCTCGTACGCATGGCCGTCACAAACCATGGGTTCGGCACGTCATACCGCGGGTTTGGCTCCCCGCAGGCGTATACGCTCGGCGAGGCGCTCGTCGATATGCTCGCCGAAAAAGTCGGGGAAGACCCGTTTGAGTTCCGCTACAAGAACCTTGGGCGGCAGGGCGACCTCACGATCAGCGGTTATCCGTTCAAAGAGATCTCGATGGAAGAGATCTACGACAAAATGAGGCCGATCTACGAGGAGGCGAAAGCCCGCGTCGCGGCGAAGCCCGAGGACGATGACTATCACTACGGTATCGGCATCGCGAGCTGCGGCTTCAACGTCACGACCGGCAACCACGACATGGGTGAAGTCGCGCTCGAGCTGAACGCGGACGGGACGGTCACGGCGTTCAATACTTGGCAGGATCCGGGACAGGGCGGCGATATCGGGACGCTTGCGCACGCGCATGAATGCCTGCGTCCGCTCGGATTGGAGCCGGATCAGATCAAGCTCCATCTGAACGATTCGCACGAATGCCCCAATTCGGGTATCTCCGCGGCGAGCCGCTGCCACTTCGTGGTCGGCCGCGCTACGGAAGAGGCGGCCGAGAAACTGCTCGGCGCCATGCGCAAGCCCGACGGCTCATACCGGACTTACGAAGAGATGGCGGCCGAAGGCATACCGACGAAGTATTTCGGTAAGCACGACACGACCGGCAAGGTCGTCGACCTCAGCTTCAACACGAGCCAGGGCGACCCGGTCATGACGGTCACCTACGGCATGGAACTCGCGGAAGTGCGCGTTGAGAAGAAGACGGGGAAGACGGAAGTCCTGCGCGTCGTCTTCGTCAGCGATGTCGGCAGGCTGGGCAATGTGCTTTCTGTCGAGGGCCAGGCTTATGGCGGCATATCCCATACGATAGGGTACGCGCTGACTGAGAATTACGACGACGTGAAAAAGCACGCGACCATGGCGGGCGCCGGCATACCGACCATCAAGGATGTTCCTGATGATATCGAGCTGATCTATCTCGAAAAGGACCGCATCGTCGGGACGCACGGATCGACCGGCTGCTCGGAGCTTTATCAGAGCGCGGGCCATATGGCTGTCATCAACGCCATCAACAACGCTATAGGCGGCCGCGTGTACACGCTGCCCGCGTCGCCCGAAAAGGTCAAGGCTGTCATGGAGAGCGTAAAGGGCGGGACCGCGGGAGCGGCCGAAAAATGGTGGCTCGGTTCCGACATGTACGATGAAATAGACGAGATCATAGCCAACCCGATATAGTCAAGCGTCAACCTGTAAAAAAAGGAAGATGGAATTTCAGGAAATCAAAACATATGCGGAGGAGTGTCTGCGCGACACCCCTCCGCCCTGCGTTTCGGCCTGCCCCCTGGGCGTCGACGTCCGGGGGCTGGTCTCGAAAGTGCGCGCGGGCAGGCTCGACGCCGCGTACCGCGCGTACCGTGAAGCAGTGCTGTTCCCTCGCGTCGTAAGCGCTTTTTGTGAGGCGCCATGCAAGGCCGCCTGCGTCAGGGGACGCCTTTCGGACGGGTTTGTCGACCTGCCGTCTATCGAGCGGGAGGTCGTGGCGGGCGCTTCGGGGCGTGAAGGAAGCCGCTACGCGATCAGGAAAAGGCCGGAGCGCGTGGCCGTGCTCGGCGCCGGGCTTTCGGGGCTGGCCTGCGCTTGGAGGCTTGCGTCAAAAGGGTATGCCGTCACGGTGTTTGGTTCGAACGGCGGCGGGGGGATAACTGGGCGAGACAATGGGGATGGTTCTCTGGGAGACAATGGGGACGGTTCTCTTTGTCTTGCCATGGCAAGACAAAGAGAACCGTCCCCATTGTCTCCCAGAGAACCATCCCCATTG
>Ga0123357_10007270_pt1 | contig 13659 bp, 11 predicted proteins | sample TergutEmb28metaG_FD_89873 | JGI IMG/M metagenome (GOLD analysis project Ga0123357, IMG submission 89873) | Embiratermes neotenicus P4 segment gut microbial communities from Petit-Saut dam, French Guiana - Emb289 P4 | ecosystem: Host-associated > Arthropoda: Insects > Digestive system > Gut ... | reverse complement strand
GATCCTAGCAGCAAAAGGTGGAACTGTGGGCGAGAAAGATGTCCGGTAGTAATTTTGCCTAAATTCCGACTTCCACGTAAATTTAGGGATCTTTTACATGCCGCAAATCTACGACATGGGACCAACAGCTTTACTTCCCCTCCGAAGGATGGCATGCTGAGGATTTTTTTCGCCCTAAAAATCCGACAGCTTCGGCCGGGTTTGAACCCGCAAACTTGGGTACTAAAGGCCAGCATGCTACCCCTAGACCACCGAAGCCGAACATAGCATATTCAAATAAACTGCTAATATGAAAACATAAATAGAGCTAAAAGATATCAGTGCTCCTCAACATTCATAGAAGCATGCATTGTTATATATTTTTATAATAATAGCCAACGAGATGCACTATTTCTGAAGGTTATTTTGATAAAGAACTCTACATGTTTCAGACAGATCTACTGTCCATCATCAGTAGTCTCAACAGTGTATATAGAGCAACAGGTATTTGTCACGCTAGTTATGTTGACTGTCTGCTGTCAACAGAACTAGCACGACAATTACCTATTGCTGTGTATACAGTGTTCAGACTCCTGATGATAGACAGTGAACCTGTCCGAAACATGTAGAGTTCTTTATCAAAATAAACTTGAGAAATCGTGCATCTCGTTGGCTTTTATTATAAGAATATGTCAGTGTTCTGCCGCAGTATAGCTGAGGTCTTTGATCTTCTGAGGTGCTGTGTGATGTAGGCTGTAAGTTGGTTACCAAGTGCACCATGGCCTTGTTCTATGCCCTAACTGCGTTCCTGAAAAAGTGGGTGTAAATAAAAAAGGCATAAATAAAAAATATCAACTCCCCCCCCTAAAAGGATTAAATAAATGGGAACAAAGAAGCTGAAGAGGGTCAAACCAAAAATGAGAAGGTGTAAATTATGAAGTGGCATAAATTGGTGTCAGGTATTAGGGCAAAACGGTGTAAAACAATGGTCGTGAAGAAGGCCTTGGTGTACTAAGCTAAGTCACACAGCATCTGACAACAGCGAAGGTCATAAATGCACTTCACTTACAAAAAAATTCACATCAATTACAGTCAAGGACATACACTTATACCAATCACTATATTCAAGAAACCTATTATTCAATAATCAGCTAATTCAGAATTCTTGTAAAGGTTTGCAAGTAACGGTAAGGAAGTAGCTGTGGCTGCCCAGTTAATTACAGTAATTATTAAGCTTCCAGTGAGGCTATATAAAACAGCATAATAAGTATAATCATAATTAGTGCTCTGTATTGAATATTATAATATTAATTAGATCCAGAAGGATGAGCCAGGCAGACACGCAGCACACATGGGAGGGGAGAAATGCACATATAGGTACTGGTCAGAAAACCTGACAGAAACAGACCTAGGTATAGATGGGAGACTAATATTGAAATGGTGACAGGCTGTTGCAAACACAGTGATCGAAACCCGAGTTCCAAGAATTGCTGGTGTTCTTGAATAGCTGAGCAACTGTAAGTTTCCCAAGGACTCTGTTCCATGAGGTTTATTCCTTTAGAACACTAGAAAAATCATCATGCTACAAAATAACTTTATTGAGCACCAAATCCTACAGGCACTTGCTACTGATCAGTCGTAGGGCATAGCAACAATCGGGCACTTGTTGACCACTCCGGCCCCGTCTGTCAGTCGGCTAGGTCACGGCTGACCTCTCGGCTACTTACACTTTTGCCACCTTCACTGCATGTCTCTGAACGGCCTTCTGCATCACTTTACGCCACAACACGGTAAGATCTAGACGATCCCCAAGCCTTCTCCAGTAGTGAGCCACCCAGCCCCTGTTGCTGTCAGCCCACATACCATGTCCACTTTTTTCAGCACGGTTCTCAGCTGCAAGAAGCCGCTTGTAGTACGTCATGTATACGGGGCTCTTCTCCAGGCTGAAGTCAAGTGATGATACAGATCCAAAGCCCAAGGACACCAAATCCACACCCAAATCGCCACATTTCTGCAAAAGAACAATTGTTATAATCTGATTGGACTTGCTCCTTGTACAGCTGAGTGACGACGGGCAGAAAAAAATGTGTCTTTCAACTAATTACTGTCAATATGCAATTAACACAAAAAAATCTTCCACTGCCTGAAATACAAATCTTACAATTTCTGTGACAGGATATGCATACAGTTATGAATAGGTATGTCCTCTCCTTACCGTTACGATGCTATGTAGTATACTGACCGTGTGTGACGTGACAATGCAGCTCAGAGACTCAGGATTTGCTTTCAGAGGAGTGAATCTGATGTTGCTCCCCACCACAACATGCTGTAGCCATGACACACCATTATTCAGAATGTCCACACTAGATATATGTACAGGAAGACACTTCATACTGGACTGCCTCAACTGCCAGCCCACAATCGGGTGGTGATCTATCAGCAGCAGTGGAGGTGATGCCCCAGCAGATGTCTCCACACTCACCACTTTACCAGTCAGTGTCACATGCTTTTCCAAAAAATTTGTTGGGATATCTCGTGGAGATGTGAATTTTTTAAACTGAAACAAATAAGAGTCCTCTCCAACACTGCGCTCTACAGTGATATGCAACAGCGACTCTTCAAACTGCCTCCTGCATGCCAACAGGCCTACACTTAATACTAAATTACCCCTATCAGAAAGGAGAAAGACCCTCTATCACAACTCAAATGTTGACAGAATTACTTGGTGAACTGTACTACAAGTTTCAACCTATACAGCCTTAATCAGGTCTTCATTCTTCATAAAAATACATTAAAAAGTCATGTATATGATTTTAATTTCTATTAATAAGAGTGGGATCTCAGTCTTTAAAAAAGCACAATTGTATAGTGTCAAATAGTGTTGAAATCAATTAGCCGAAACTAAGGCCAAGCCTGGTATACAAATGTAGTTAACATAAACAATGCAATTTAAAAATTCTGTTTATATTATACCTTACATTATTATATAACATATTATAGTTTATATTACTACAGTTGAATACCAGGTCTGCCCTGTGCTTTAACTGAACTCATCTACATTTTAAACTATACACACGTATACAGTAATAGAATGAGACTTAATTAACTCTTATTAACAGAAATTTAACACCCAAACATGCAATATGGTTGACAAATAACTGTAACTTTTTTTGTGACTGATGGTCTTTCTCTTTCCATATACATATTACAATCACAATGGGAAGTTCATAACAAAGCTAAATTACTCTCCTAAACCACCAATATTTGTAAAATGATATTTTAATTTACAAGCTCCCTTTGCAAGTTGAAGATTATGGCAAAGATTACTACCCACATTATTTCGGGATGTCTGGGTGTGCTTTCTGTGAGCAGCACTTTTTATCGGATTTTTATGATCAATTCTTCACTTATTTAATTACGTATCAACCGCACTGTCTGTACAAATGTATTGTTTAATGAAATAAGAAGACAACTACAAATAATGAATAAGTGGGCACTCTGAAGCAAGCATACTTCACTTTACAAACATAAAACGGGTCTACTGCAGAAGGTCATATTATCCTCCTGGTACACATGACTAAATTAACATAGGGACTAGCTTTCGCGCCCCTCTTGCATTCATCAAGACCGCAAATCACGAAAAATACAGTTATTCCAAAACGCTACACTGACGTTGGTGCCCATGGATGGAAGGTCGGGCTGGCCCTGATTTCACCGCATATCGTATCGCAGACGCGTGCAAGAGCGGCTCTAAAACTGTGACAACTCACCGGTCTAACGCTTCGTAGAGCCACAGCCAACCCCACAACAGCCACGGAATAGATGCCATACTAGAAATAAACAAATATCAAGGCTGAAACCATGGAAAGTGGAAAAAGCTATTTTCACCTACAAGGTTTATATACAACACGCAGACTGCTGTTCTCAAAACGTGAAGTTAGGTTAAGTCAACACTTCCATTAGCCTATTACACGTTACCCACCTGAACTCCTTTGATGTTTCTTTCCATGTACAGAGTAAATTTTTCGAACCAGTGGCGTTCGTCATCCATTTCGTACAGTTTCTCTTCGCACGTCCTTCGAGAACTACCGTACTACGATAACCGCACTCATCGTATCTTTTCGTAAAACAGCTGTTCGCGAACTACCATTCTTCTCAACTGCTACACCCACACCACCTACGACTGTGCCAAAAATACAACTCCTATTGCGCAACTGCTTTCTGCTCCTGTACGAGACCACAGATTACTTCTACGAGACGATGCAAAACGCTTACAAGAGTGTCCCCATTTGCAAGCGAAACTACCATTGCAGGTATCGAAATTACCGATTTTGAATGACGCACTCCTTAACAGCACCAAGTCGCGTGTAGTCACACAGCGTGGGCGCGTACACACACACACTCATGTACATTTCATGGTTCAAAAGTTCAGTCAAAATGACAAATGGATGTGGAATATATCACAATAGTACAACATATGTGACACAAAGTACAGACTTCTATACAAGTGTTGTGTTTGTAGCTGTTAGTTACAGCAATATTCTTCCAACTGCCTGTTAAAGAGAAATGCTTTTATGATTACATGTTGCTTTTCCACTTCACTACCTCCCCTCTCTCCTTTCAACCTACTGTTTCAGATATCACAGCAAATTTATCTTGTTGGTTTATAGCAGCAGGATAAAACTGTGTGACAAGGATGCCAATTGGATTCAGTTGATGGGTACTATACATCTTTCAGCCAAAGTTCATGACCTCAGAATCAAAGAAGAACAAAATTAAAAAAATAAACAAGTCAAAGCACAGAAATGTTACAATGTTTTACTTTAAATAACATATAGGACATTATCTAATTAAAAGATGCACTGGAACAGGGTGCTGTATCTTCTCAGGACAGTCTGTGAAAAATGGTCAGCTTCAGCAGACTGTCATGTTTAATGCATAACAGTACTTCTATGGAAGTACACTGGAAGTAACCCACAGATCTGGTAGTACCCTCTTCTTTGATATTATTGTGCTCATATCCACCAGTGAAATTGTCATCTGAGAAAGCAGACCACCTAATTACAAACCAAAATCTGAACTGCACCTAACTCACAAAATTAATGTAGGCAATGGAGTGTTAACGGTATCAGGCCTTGTTATTGTATACATCAAATATACAGTAATCCATTGGCACATACCTCATTATATTCACATCCTCCAAATACATATCTTAAATCCTGATACTTATAAAAATAAGCCATATCCAGGCCAATATACACACAAAAGACCCCAGACATCTAAAATAAAATTTAAAGAGAAGCACAGAAATCTATATGTGTCTTAGAAAATATATGATTTTTGGTAAAAAAAATGGATGATCAAATTTTATAAAATTTAGAAACATTTGAAAGTGTGCAGTCTATAGACAGCAGTACTGGCCATATTTTTTTAGCAATATATTTTTGGCAAAAGAGTTTATACAAATTTTGGCTACTTTACAATATTTTGGAAATTTGGCATTTTTAATTTGATACTGTATGTAAAACAATGATATCTCACTGTTTGTACATTAATATACTTCCTCAAGGCATTTTTTTTTAAATTGTGGCACATGATGATGGCTGTTATTAAGGCCGAAATATGTAGTAAGTGACAATTATAAAGACTCAGTTGTGAAGATGGTCTTTGTATTATTCTGCCAAACATCATTTGATACTTCCTGTCAGCTTTATTGTTGTCTGAAAATACCCATTCATCCAACTGCCCACATGAGTAGCAGTATAGCAACAATTACTGACAAACGATATTTGTATTTGTATCTGTGAGATAAAATAAGGACGTTGTATAATAACACTCCTTTTGTTTATAATGCTGGGCAAAATCACGCTTATTCACAGCTACACAGCTCACTGCATCACAAAAGTTTCCACTTCTTATGTGTGTGAGTGAGTGCCCCAGAACATGCCTATTTGATAAACCAATTTTAGGTTATTTATTTATTTCACAGTTCAATAAAATAAACATATTAAAAATATGTTACTTTATCTTTGTGGTGTGAAGAAGGCTGACAAGTGACACCAATATACTGTAGCTGCATATGGGCCTACTGTACCAGCCCCAGATGGTCAATAAATGTGGCACAATGGTAAATTCATACATAACTGGCAGGGCAGATAGAAACTGCATGGGACCCATATCATTTCCACTCTGTCCATCAAGGGTCTTACATGAACTACCCTGGGAATGAACCTGGGTCTCCTCAGTGACAAGTTGACAATAGCCTGGCCAAATGTCAGTCAGTGTTCACCTAATTGTAAATATTTGATTTCGGTGGATATATAAATACATAAAATTGGTAGTATCTTGATACTTTACATTTTCCATACAATTGGTTTACATAAAAAAGTTTCATTACCAACAAAGTGCACAAGAAATTTCACTCACTCACAGGTAAGGAGACTACTGCAACATGTGTCTGCTATTTAATACAGCTATATTCAAGGAGCACACATATACAAAGAATATATATGGACTTAAAATTTAACTTTGTCAAAAGTAAATGGTAAATACATCGCAAATATGTTACATTTGAACTCCACACGCACAAATATATCCTTTGTGCATTATTGCTCCCTAAAGATGGCTATAAGAAATAGTCAATGCAGTTTGGAATAGTCTGCTATATATGTGGGTAAGTGAAGTTTGTTGATAATAAAACTTATTTAAAATTACTAAACTTTATGTAGCTATCAAGACATTCGTTACGTCACAGCAGTGTTTTCTTGACTGTAGAATTTTTCAGAATGCAAATATTGTGCTACAACCTGAGGTCCTTGTGACAGTGAGTAAGAAGACTGCTGTTCTCTGAGATGTGATAGCGTCCACTTGGGTAGGAAAGTACTGATGTTTCAGAGGAACATATTGCCACAGTGACCCTGTTTCCTTTTCTTCATCTTACATATATTACCAGCCACTTTCCAAATTTGGCTTACTTTAAGCACAAAGATGAAGACAGAATGTTTCTCTAAAACACAGTGTGCATCTACAGAACTACACAATATTCAATGCCAGGAAAACACAACAGGAAAATGGACTATTTTGTACATGGAGATATATGTTGCTAGAAGCAGAATGAAGACGTTAAATAATTAAGTAGACTCTAAATGTTCAATGCTGTGGAAATCTCGAATGCCACGTGCCTTCCTTCACAATCAAGGCTGCTGCTTGAAACGCAATGGTGTGGCCATGACAGACATGGCTGGGTCTGGCAGGTGGTAGCACAGCTGGCACAGGATCTGCAACAGACAACATATAGAGGGACACAGTCTGAGAGACTGCAGTTGATATGTGCTTATGTCGAGAATCGACTGGTGGGCTGTATCAGATGAGTCGGTGCACCAAGTCTCTCGTACTCAACAAAATACAAATGAAGCACTAGCAGAAAATACTTATTGTAAAGAAATAAAACTTCATACTGTGGTGACATAGTGGAGTCTGGTAATGGCTCCTAATGTTATGGAGGTACATACTGCCACCATCTTCAGGATTCAGGTAGGTGTGTTATACTTCCATCTGGCTCTTTAACCACTTGATAGATTTTCATGCAAACTGGCAAGCATCAGGTAATCTCACATTTGTATTTTACAATTTTATGTCATTAATAGTAATAATAATAATATGGCAGCATTTTACCTTTTAAAGTTCAATCTATGTGAAAGTAACAAAGTGTACAATCTGGATATTTTGTGTGTCAGTGGCTTGGAGAGGAATTAGATCAAAGAAAGCTGCCTAAATTATAACATTTGCAGAATTTAAGTAAAGTAAATAGACAAAGCGCATAGCATGTATGACATAATACTGGCAGAAATTTTGGGAACAAAAAGAGGGAATATCTGAATGACAGAATTATCGAGGATGACAAAAAACAGTAAAAGCCAAAGTATTTTAGACTTCATATAGACACAAATGAAAAGACAGCGAACTAGAAGCAGAGTTGATCGTGTCTGCCTTAGTCATATTTTCTTACATTTTTGAAGCTGGCTGAAGTTCCTAGAGGGGAGCAAGTCTTGAAGGCACTTTGTGGCATGTCAGCTTGTGTCCCATTGTTATAGTGGAGCACACTCTTTAGTGTGAGAGCACCATTCACTGAAACCGTGGTGACACGCTCAGGGTTCAACCGGTGCTCATAATGTGAAAACAGTACCCCGTTGATGCACACCTGTAAATGAGTAGCAAACAGATACTAACCCTTCAACTGCTGAACTAGGCTGTGCCCACCCCAGACACCTGATTTCATACCCAGGATTTAAATTATTTGTGGGAAAAGTAACAGTCACATAGGATTTCCTATGAGTATTTCTGTCTCCACATATCAATTATTATTCTCCCAAAACTCCAGCTTCTTTATTACTTACTTACTTACTTACTCCATGGAGCAGAGTCCTTCTTGAGAAGCTAACTGGTTCTGCAGCTAGTCAAGAAACTGCCTGCACTTTATGGAACCCGAAGGTTCATCACCGTATTCACAAGTGCCCACCATCTGTCCCTATTCTGAGCCAACTCCATCCAGTCTCCAACCCCTCCCACTTCTCAAAGAGCCATCTTAATATTATCCTCCCATCTATGTCTAGGTCTCCCCAATGGTCTCTTTGCCCCAGCTTCTTTATTAAAAAATAAAAAGGAATGATTCAAACCACATAATGCAGCATTGGACTGAAACATCATCAGAGTGGTGAAAGTCATGTTGTGATCTTCTGCAATATGACGCCATGTAGTCTGGTAGTAACAATCTTTTGGCACTATCCTGCACTTCCATCCTGAAGCAATTCCTCCAAACAGTTGGTACCCACCTACCAAACTTCACAGTGTCATGTCAAAAAGATTACAATATGAGTAATGTAAATTCCAGACCAGAGACCCCTATTGCAAATCTTTCTTCACAGTCAGAGTCACGAACCAACTCAATTTCATTTGCACTAATATCACACAAATGTTCTGCCACAGTGTTGTTTTTTTAGACACAATGAACTGATCCTCAACATTAAATTTACAGCACAAACTTATAGCTGTAGGTCTTAAAGTAATATACATACCTTCCATAGACCATACAACCAGTTTCTGTGTACCAAAACATACAACCCTTTTACGGGGTGGCACAAAAAATGCATGTTTTTGAAATGGGTAGTAGTCGAGAGAGTTTCTTTCTTTGGGGTTACCTCAAATCAAAAGTCTACGTTCGAAAACCTCTTACAGTCGACAATCTGAAAGTTTCCATTCGTGAAAAAATTGCAACTGTGCCACAAGAAATGTTAGTAAATGTGATGCAGAACTTTGAGGAGAGGCTCCGGACGTGTGTACGGCAAGAAGGACGCCAGCTTTCCGACATAATTTTCTGTAATTGAGTAATCAATGTAAGTAATCAAAACTGCACTTATTACACGTTGTTTTGGTGTTAACATAATTTTTTATATTGAAAATAAAAAAAGTTACAATTATTTTTAAAAAATGCATTCTTTTTGCGCCACAGCGTACTTACATCAAATGGTAAGAATACACACCGCTTCCACACATTACATACACTTCTGATCACACCCTGTTCTTTTTTGAGCTACAAAACTAACAGCCAATAAACAGAGGGTTACTTGGATGTCTGGGTCACCTTATTTTAAGTGATTATATTTCATAATTCATTTTGGGAATGGACTGTCTTCCATCTGACAAACCCAGTTCCAGAGTTTCACCTTGATATGCCTGGTGTCAGAATGGAAGTCAATGTTGAAGTCAGCCCCCTTCTGCAGTGGGACTGTGTCCTTGCTGAAATCCCAACCCCAAACTCCATTGAAGAATGTGTTCTGCAGAACAGCACCATCTCTGAGTCGTACGTTGAACTGCAGCACAATCACCTCCTCAATATCTCTATCAGACTGCAGGTTAATGATCATCCTGGAACATAATAGCATGATGGCTGTGGGTTGTTTAGTGTATGGTACAACTACCAGGTACAGAATAAAAATGGCTCAAGATGTCCCTGTGTTTGAGTACCATGTTATGAAGATGTATGGGAAGTTGAGGTAGAGATCCATGTGTTCTGCATTTCGGTACCAGATAGAGGTGAGAAGTGGGTGAGTTTCATGCCACAACTGCTTCACATTAGGTACCATCTTCCTACACTAATTTGTCAAAGGATGACAGACAACTGAAGAGCAGTACAATGTTTCATGTGACAAATTTGAAGTAGTATATTTGCTGACAGAAATTAAAAATTGTCCCTGATGTTAGTACCATATATAGCAAGAGCAAGGTTACCCTTAGGCATTCTTTACAAAGTTACAAAAAGAGGTGAAGGTTATACTTATCAAATATATCTGTATGTGACCTGGTATCATACCTAAATCATTTGACAAAGATTTCCACCTTAAGTTGTTGGGCAAGTCAAATTTTCACCCAAAGAGACCAACAACAACTTTCACTTTAGTTTGCAAATAAGCGTATAAACAGACCATAAATTACCTTAATAAGCCACAAAGAACATAATTTGCAATGTTTTGTGCTACAGTATAGAGTATAAAGTTTTACGTTTTGTCGATTTTTGAGCCAGATGGAACTGAGTGGTTTGCTTTTTGCATTCAATGATTTTGCCACTGGAGAAGAGAGTCAGCAAAGCAGTTGGATAGGAGGCCAGGTAGACACCAAGACCACGACTGGGTACTGAACCCAAGCTGTCCAGCCCACAAGTTGTCAGATCTTATAATGTTGCATGTTTACAATATATTTAGTCCTCAGTCAATACGAATACACAATATATTTTTTTGGTACTTGAATTCTCACAATCTGTTTCTGTCTTGACAGACATTAGAGTAGCAATTAATCTCTATAATGATTCTCAATTAACCAACCATGACATCCTGACAACAGTGCAGTACCAGAGTCTGTAAACAAGGATACACAAGACTGCAGGTTCTGGTGGTGTGTATTAGTAACACCACAGTCTTCTGGGAAGTGACACTGTGCTGTTTGATTTCAGAAGAACTTTCTGCCTCAATGCCCTTCATCCCTGCACAGAAGGGCAGTAGGTTCTTCCAAAATATTGGCACCAATTCATCAGTGCTTGAAGCTATATTCCAGCAGACCACAACATCAAACACAGTGGAGCTCTGATGCATATGTTATGACTACAGGATGTTCTGTTTGCACTCACCATTCAGTGTCACGGTGTAGGGTGCCTGTCACTGAGATCACAGAGCCTGTAGAAAATGGATGCTGCAAGTGTGAAAGGTAGGGAGCAGCACCAGAGAATGGCAGGTCCTGTGCACGGAAGTGTGCCGGTGGCTGGCAAACTTGCTGCAACACATGCCAAATTTCAACACTGCTACTGGAATTGTTTTTGAGTAAATGCTGTACCAGATGTTTCAGCAAGAAAGATATAATCTGAAGAATTTAATCTATGTGAAAGTTTATAGAAATACATACAGTTAAAATCTCAAATAGGTTTGCAGACTTGAACAATTTTTGTGATAAATGAGGACACCAATATAAATGGAGAAAGTATTGCAGGGAATATCAAACCTTTCAGAGGTTATTATGAGTAAAAGCAACAATAGATGTGGCATGATGAAGAATGCTCAAAATTGTGTCAAAGAAAGCATGCCAAACTGCAGTGGTTGCAGAATCCATGCTGAATAAAGAGAGATTATTTTGAAGAATATGAGGTATGAAAATCCATCAGGAATGTACCAAGACTGTATTGAATGTCAGTACTAGAGTACTAGAGTAGTACTAGAGGAGAAGGAGGAAGATTAGGAGAAAAAGAAGGTCTTTGTGGCATGGCATTGCATTAAACAGAGAAAACTTTACCTTCACATCTTTACCTCAGTATGTAAGTCAGAAAAAGTTAAGGCAGACATCCATTTTCACACGTAGCTGTTCTATGGCCACTATTTAGTGTAGTTAATAAATTATCTGCTAAACAAGACAACTCTGAACCCAGATGTGCATATGCCAATCTTGTATCTGTTATCTCAGGAACTCCCACCAAATTTGTCCAGCTGCTACTCCACTCACACACACCAAGCTCATAGCTGCAACATGAAACCACTCACCTGTATTCCCACATGGTAAGTCAGCTGGTACAGAGCAATGTCACCAATCACACGGACATGAGATACCTTGGAGGGATCCACCCGGTGGAAGAACATCCAGAACAGGGCCCCATTCACTTCGATCTGCAAAACAGTGCCAGTTACTGTTCTGTCTTGACCAAAATATGCACCTTCTGTCACAGAAAAAGGGCCCACTGTATAAAATCTGCCTGTGTCTTTTAGTTCCAGAGTGTGTCAATATAACCTTCAGTGTGACAGAAATTCATGTATGCCAGAGCAATGATGGTGGTTATCACATAATGGACACCAAACATAGCTGAAATGTTATTTCATTAGTTGTTCAGTAGCACACAATGATAATGAGTTTATTTAGAGCAAATTTGTCTTCCTAATGGGATGTGTATTAAGCAGACAAGGATTTCATATCCTGGAGGCTTAAAATTAGATTTCAGGTCAAATAAAATAAAATTAAACCTGAAATATAATTTTGAAAGGAGAAGGCATAAGTGAGAATGATATACATTACAGATGAATAAACACTTTCCAAATGCACATTGCCAAGCAGCTTGACTGAGAGGCAGAGAGGAAAACCTGGATAACAGAACACAGAAACAACAGAGGTTCTGTGTCTATAAGAATGATCGGTCACACATGGTATCGCTGATGTTGCTGGCACAACATCTTGGTGTTACAGATTCATAAACTGACAGGGACTGTGACACAGAAGAAAACTGTTGAATCTTTCAAGAAATGTGGGATCAGTAATGCTCTTGAGGGTACTGTTTGTAGAAACTGGGAGTTGAGACAATAACAGTAGTAATGATGAGCGTGACAGTACTAATGAATTGAAGGAATTTTATGACCAGCAGAAATTTTGTACTGCACCATCATTTTGTTGCACCAGCAATTGTGAACCTTTTAAAATGCCAATAAAATACATACTTTTCCCATAAATTCACCTTCTCAGGTTTTGGTGCATCTTATGGTCCGGTAAATACGGCACTTACTCTTTGAAGTTATGACACAAATTTCAGCATAAGTACATACTGTAGCCATAATATGCTGGAGCATGTATTGTTGTTACCCTATGAGCTTGATGTCTGGATAACAAAATGGGGTCCTCAACAGGAAAAAAACTGTTTGATCCTACAAATGCCAAGTGTTAAAATATTTTAACCTAATGCAGGAGCCTGTCATGTTGTCGAAATTTTAAATCCTTACAGAATCTGCTGCAATTTAGCTGAACTACACAGCCATGAAAAATCTGGAGGAAAGATTTTGTGTACACTCAAAGTTCTAAGGTTGTTCCTATGCATTTTTTGACACTTTAAAATGGCGAATTCGCACTGCCAGAATTAAACCTGGCAATATTAGGACTTAACTAATTCCATGGAGACAAGTTCTTTTTGAGAAGATAACAGCTAGTCAAGAAATTTCTTGGATTTTATGCCATCCAAAGTTTCATTACCATATTCGCAACAGCTCCCCCCCCCCCCCCCCCCCTCCTTTTTCTTGCCCCCAATAACACCCCCCCTCCTCACCCCCCCCCCTTTTTTTTTTGAACTTTTTTTAATTATATCCCCCTTTTTTCCCCGGGTTT
>Ga0123357_10007269_pt1 | contig 13660 bp, 9 predicted proteins | sample TergutEmb28metaG_FD_89873 | JGI IMG/M metagenome (GOLD analysis project Ga0123357, IMG submission 89873) | Embiratermes neotenicus P4 segment gut microbial communities from Petit-Saut dam, French Guiana - Emb289 P4 | ecosystem: Host-associated > Arthropoda: Insects > Digestive system > Gut ... | reverse complement strand
CCACACTAAGAAAAAGGGAGGCCTTCGGGGGGGCGTCCTGGTATAAAATGAAAAAAAAAAAAAAAACCCCCCCCCCCCCCCCCCATATGAATCCAGAGGAAGAAGATGCTTTGAAAGACCTCAAAAGCTAAGTAACTACCCAACTAACTCAACAGAGCAGTGCTTCATGAAAAGCTAATTGTTCCTCAGTTAAGAAAGTTCTGGCATTTAATGGCAACTAAAGGTTCATTACTGCATTCACAAGATCCCGCCAGACAGACCTCAGAAGTGATGGAAAAATTGTTTTTTAATACAGTAGGCAGTCATTGTAATGCTGGTGTTGGGGTCAGCTTTGTCACCCATGTTATCAGTGAAAAGAACGTTTATCTTAATTTCTGAATCCCTCTTTTTATACAGAGTGTCCCAGGAGGAAAGGTCAATATTCTGAAAGGTCATAGTATCGCTCATTCTAAGCAAAAATGTTTATATGAACATGTGTCCTATTCCAAACGGTTTCCGAGTTAGAGCTATTTGAATGTACAACTGCAAAATTGTTGATAAGAAAGAGATACTACGTGTACGTACTGTTTCTAATACTGGTATTCATTGTTCAAGTGACAAAGTTGGTAGAGTTTACAGTATAATAAATGTTCAAAAATTCCACCATCAACATCAATTTTAGACGATCATATGACAGGACAAAATTACCTAGACGTTCTGCAAAATGAATTACCGAAACAACTAGAGGATGTTCCTTTGGCTACACGGATTGCGATGTACTTTCAGAATGCCGGAGCCCCTTCTCATTATACCCGACATGTGATGTAACATCTCAATGACACTTTCCCTAATAGGTGGATGTCGTGGCAGTACCATTAACTGGCCACCAAGATCTCCAGACTTAAACCTGTTAGAATTTTGTTTATGGGGTTTGATGAAGAGTGAAGTGTACAGAAAAAAAGTGGATACATGAGGCGAACTGCTCGTTAACATACTGGATGTTATCACCTGCATAAACGAACGTCAAGACGCACTCAGACGAATAACACGCCATGTCTTCACACGAGTTGCAAAGTGCATTGATGTTGATGGTGGAATTTTTGAACAGTTATTATAAACTGTACCAACTCTGTCACTCGAACAATAAATACCAGTATTAGAAACAGTACGTACACGTAATATCTCTTTCTTATCAACAATTTTGCGGTTGTACATTCAAATAGCTCTATCTCAGAAACCGTTCGGAATAGGACACATGTTCATATAAACATTTTTGCTTAGAATAACTGATACTATGACCTCCCAGAATATTGACCTTTCCTCCAGGGACATCCTGTATATGAGTATAATTTTCCAGTGACTAAAATATGGTAAATTGAAGACACATTTTATAGACTGTATTGACACATAATGGTGAGCAGTATGATCAGCCAAGAACTGTACAAATTCCAAGAAAAGGTTAATAGTCTCCATAATTGGCTCCAAAATAAGGCAGGAACTTTGAGATATTCTCTCTTGATGAAGGTGCTCATGTTATAGATATGGCACAGCACTTGGTGTTTGTGTGAGGCATTGGTGACAACTTTCAAATTAACAGAGTCATAGGCATATGTTCCATGCATTGTCACCCAACTGGAGAACAATCTCCAATAAAGTTATGAAGTCTGTTACTGTTAAGGACTGCATTCAGTCTGAATAAACTGGTTTGAAAATACGAAGATGGAGTTCCGTCAGTGGTTGGTTACGAGGTGTGGTGTTTTTGCATATCTTGAGTGTTTATCAAGCAGATCAGAAATCATCATTGTATATGCACAGGCCAGTTCTATGTGCAAGGTCATAAATCTCAAAATGTGATGTCTGTGATGATTTAGATACTACTGTGAACTGCAGTTTTTGGTCCAAAAACGTTTTTGCTGCAATGTGATTTAGACAACCACGCCAATCAGTGTGGTTCAAGAATATGCTAATTCATTCTCTATACATGACAAGTAATATATTTTTAAAATTCTGAAGAATATTTCATAACATCATTTTTCCTGAAACCTACAATCAATGAGCTATGAAAGATTGTAACAGGGTTGCTATGTACAAGCCTAATAATGTGAATTTTGTAATTTTTATGTGAGTAATTGTGGTTTATACATAAGTCATGTTCAAACTGTGTGGGATGAAGACCATGCCAGGTCTTTTCCATGCTGTGTTTTGCTTTAAACAAAAGATTAGTTTTTATACTCCTATAGCAATTAGTACTCCAAAAATAGTTGAGTAACAAGAATAAGAAAAGGCATTTGATTGCAGTGAGACTGTTGAACAGTAAACACATTCCAAGAAAGCAAAGTCAATGTTTCTGAAAATGTATTGCACTTGTGGCGTGGAAAGAGTTGCCTTCAGTGAATCTTGAATGTATCCAAAATATGATTGAAATGTTTTCTTCCCAGAATTTAATGGATAAGCTGAAATAAACTGTAGCTGTTTCTTACAGTGTCTGCTGAAGCATTGGCATATTGTTATATTGTTTGTCTGAGTATCATCATGTGTATTCAGCATACAAAGGGTGGGCAGTTGTTTTAGTTGGGCTGAGCAGCTGAGGCCAGACAGCCTTATAAAAAAAGATAGTTTAGTTTAAAAACTTCAAAATAACTATAAATTGCTTTCACTTACTTACTGAAGATATAGCTCAAGACATTTAACTGACATTATTAGTAGTATATTCCATTACAGTATCCTGAATTCTGATTAATGATTAATGCCCTAAAGGCCTAACACACTGAATCTATAGGGCCTTGCTCAGCCGTCTGTCAGATTGTCCAATGCAGTTGTTTTTAATTTTTTTTTTCCTGATTTCAGTGCTTTACTTGTATTGTAATCTAAAAACAACCACACAGTTAATGTCTGACCAGCACTATAAGTCAGACTAATTTTCTTCGTGGATTGGTTCCAGCCCACAGGTCACATTTTTCACAGCCCTGACATGTATAACCAAACAGGAAACTCAGTGTAATACAATATTTGCTTTTCAAAATTTCAGTCCTTTCCAACAGTGTGTGCCTGCAGAAGTGTTTCCAGGCCTAAGTCCTAATTAGATCCCTTAATTTAGTTACAGTGAAGTTCATTTTCATGTTTAAAATATGCTGCATAAAGATTTAAAGTTCGTAACAGATTGTATCTGTAGCCAGTCCATTTCTTGATGTGAACCGTTTGGCTGTGAGACCAAAATGCATTTGTGAAAAAAGAAGCTGGTCAAACTGTATGTTATTTTGTATCAGTGTTGTGATGAAGTCAAACTGTATTTCCCTGTTATTAATAAATCATTGTGTTATTTCCATTTTACTTGAAGAGTTAATATGTACATATCAAGTCAGCACCTTTCTCAGACATATTAATTTAATGTATCTAAGTAGTAGTGAGAATGTATGCTGCACCAAGAGTGTAAATACTTATGAAAATACGGATAGGGTAAATTTTGGAACTGGATACTACAGTTGAATTCAGAAATATATATCTTGCCACATTGTCCCAAAACAGCTGAAGATTGAAATATACATATAATTTTAGTTTTGTTTTTTACCAAGTCAATAACCTGGTCTGTCACTTTAAGAATACAACATTATTCAGGTTGATTATCACACATGGAGATTGTTGTGATAAAAATTATTTGGACTTTGAAGAAATAAAGAAAATTATGTAATGAGGAGCTTTATAATTTGATATCTTCATTTGATGTAGTTGGGATGGTTAAATAAATAGTGATGAAACAGTTGAAAGTAACATGAACACAGATGCAAGAATGCCTGCATGTTGTCAGAGAATCCCAGGGAAAGAAAAAGCTTCAGAGATCAAGCCATACTTGGGAGAGTGACATGATAATTTATCTTAGAGAAGGTGAGTGTTAGGTGTGAATTTTAATGAACTGGACTCAGGGTAGTTGTCACTGGCAGGCTTTTCTGAACATGATAATGAACTAATTAGTATAACTAGCCAGCTTATTGCACCTTATTTTTATTATATAATCATTAAAATATCATAAAACTCATATATAATTATAAAATATTGACTAGTTATACTAATTAATTACTATTGCACGGCATAACAATGAAAACAAAATGATAATGAACCTTCCAATTCTGTAAATAATTCTGGAATCCTCTGTATGTTCCTGAAAGAATGTAGTAATCCCCAAATCCAGATGTGATGGAACAAGCTTATATTAATATCAAATCAAAGTAAAGCTAATTGAACACAGTAAAGCGTACTGTAATCAAACTGAATTGGTAATTTTGAAGCAAAAGTCCATTGTAATTTATGTTTGTGAAAAATGTGTTTCAATCATTTATTTGGCTTTTTTGAACCACCACTTTTCAGGAGGTTCTGTATGTATGGGAGTGACATTTCACAGCTAAACACAACTGTTATTCTTGAAACAGCATAATATTGCTTGGTCAAGACTTCTGTAAAAAAAATTTTTTTGTTAGAGATAGGTTCCTTGGATCCCCTGAAAACCCTTGGCGTGCAGTTCTGGAACCACTGCCTACTGCCAAATACTCATAGGTTCTCAGTTTCAGCCTGCAATACATTCTAAAAGACATGAAGCACTTAAGTTGAAACACATGATGTGCCAGCACATGTGTGATTTTTGACAAGACTCATTAAAAATACAGCATTTATCAGGATGAGTTCTGGCTGAAAATAAAAAAAGAAGTATGTGTGTATGCATACATACATGCATACTAACTACATAGGCTTACTGTGTTTTAATTTTGATTGTTGGGGTTCATAGTTGATGCAAAAGCTGTGCTGACACATGGTCTAGGAGCTGGTTTATTAATTTATGTGTTCTTTATGTGAAGAAACAATAATGTTTAAATCAGATCATATTACCATTGTGCTGAGTTACCCTACAACACAGTGTGAATTTGGATGAAAATATCACTTCAAATTGTTATGCCAATTTATATAGTGTCCAGTCAGGTACTGTACTATCACTTTTCATATATGAGCAAATTTAGCAGTATAAAGTACGATCTTATGCAGTCTGCACCCAGTTAAGAATGAATACATGCATGGGGAAGTAATTTCTTTCCATCCATCCTTCTGCTTGGCTGTTTACTCTCTGACATTTTGGCAGACATCAGTGATTTTTGTATTAAGCCCTAAACCAGAACTTGTCAGGCATATTTAATTTTGATGAGTATCAGTGTAAAATGACCCTTCTTTTACATTGGACTAATTGAACTGTACATAGGATAATCCTTAATATGCACATGAGTACATACAAGGATTGTATTCTACTAGTAAAATCAAGCCAAAAGTTCGGATGAACATAGAGTTACATCTGCTTTGTTGACGAGTGATAAGAATTACATCATCTAGTAGAGGATGCATCATTGGTAATACCACAAACTATTATATTTCCCAGAAGGTAAGACAGCATCAAGATTCTAGATGGCAGGAAAAGGAATTTGCAACAAGTTCCATTTCATTTTACCTATAGTTGACCAGCTTGGACGTCACTGGCGCATGAATGTATTTATGTTTACAAAACAGATTGACAGTTCATATGAGAACCCAGTAAAGCCTAGTGGTTACTGTACATACCACTTTTTTTAACATTCAGAAGCTCTTACTTCGCCTACACAACATATCTGTATATTTCATACCATTGTCGGAACAAACAGTGATTACTTCCCTGTACTACAGAAACTAATGATTTTTTTTAAATAAATGAGGCTTAGTGTGTTTACTGTGCGGTACGAACTGAATATTTAGATACAATTCAGTTTTATTTTCATCTGTAAAGGGTTCTGAATATCTCAGGATCACATCTTTCACTCAGACCTTGAAATTAATCAAGTAAACAAAGGCGCCGGAGGTACAGCCACGCACATAAACTGCCGACAAAATACCTAGCAGTATTGTTATAAGTGAAATCCGTGGTTTAGTATGTGGTGCTCCGTACTAGAAATGTTTGGGCGTTGCGCGGTTAAACATGGAAATTGTGGCTTTCAGCTCCCCGTAATATTACTGTAAGTTGACAGTTAACACATGACGCTGAAGAATATAACCGTTGGGTAGAGTTTGGTTGTGAGAATTAGGATCACTTGTGAAGTTGTGAAAGTGGAAAAAGTGCTGTACCCTCTGCCATTCGGGGCTTCTCGTTCCATACTTCAATGTTATGTTATTGTTAAGTGTTGTTGATGTCAGCTTGATAATCTTAGGCTCCGCTAGCCTATCCAGTTCTGCAAAATAGCTGGTACTGGGAAATAATATGCGCACTGAATTGACGATCACGCAGTGCGACACACTAGCCCAGCGCAGCCAGTGCCGTGAAGACTGCGATGAGAGTGGGAGTGCACACCGTAGCCAGGCCAAACATCGATCGGCTCCTGGTCTGTGTGTAAGCGTGAGGGTGTATATTCCCGTCCATGTGTGCTTCTGCTGGTCGCGTGTACTTCAGCATTGTGTGACAATACAGGCCAGGAGAAAATCAAATTCATGATCGCTGTTTGTAGTGTTCATTATAAAACTTTACATGGGGCGATGGACAAGAGACGCGTGTGACAAGGGGGTAAAAATATAGTTCTTTCATAGTGTTGCTGCTGGTGTGCAAGTGTCAGCTGGTGGTGTAGAAATGTCAGGTGGGTACAAATTTTAATTATAGCTATATTTCTGTCTTATCAGTTGATAAGTGTTTTCCGGACGTACTTTGCATCACTGTTGTAATTTCGCATCGGCGCTTTGAAATCGAATAAGCGCAGTGAATGCTCCAGAAGTGCAACGAACCTGTATCCAATGTGTCTCACCAAATTTCCTGGTGGAGCGTCCCATTCTTACGCACGCAGACACAAGCACAAACTCTTCACTTAATAGGTTATTAAATAAGTTGACATAAGAACAGAAGAAGATGTGATACGGCGTACATTCTCTACGAATACCCGTACCACTCTGTAAGTTGCTTCTCGAATACCCAGGAGAGCCCCAGTTGCCTTCATGTTTACTGTTGGTCCTGTCATGACGTTTTCGCTGGGAGACACAAAAGCTGCATGCCGTTAAATACAAACACGCTTGCAACTACGCGTAATGGATGTGTATTCATGACTATGATACGGGAGATGGACCCTGACTTTAACAACACTTATGCTTACATAAGTCGTTAGATTCGAGTGTCGGAACACTCATACGAAAGCTGCCACCGTAGAAGTGAAGGATTGCAGTGCGATTAACCATGATAACATAAAATCAGAAATGCCGTATAGAAAACGCGGAACGATTGTGGTCGTGTATTACAATTAAAAACTCGACACATTCCGGTAGTCAGAGACTATTTTGACCAGATCGAGTTGCATTCACCACTAAATATAATACACACGAACCAACCCTGCCGATCAAGCCTGGTGTCACCCTCTGGCAACTCCGTCAAGTTGTCATTATTATCCATGTCGAAAGGCGAATGACTGTCACGAAGAAGTGGATGGTGCAACCTTTCACTCGAACTAGTGCCCCACAATGGCGCCCACGAAATCTGAAATGGCTGCCTGGTTCCATCACAACATAAATACATTCGTTGAGGGTCTCTAAATGTCCCCCTACCATCAATATATTGACGTCATTATCGACTTTGCAGGTTCATTGTTTGTTATCAGTAAGCTGCAGTTCAGTTGGTGGCGTGTTGGAAGGATTCACGAAATTACTCTTCAGCCCTTGAGCCTCGTTAGTGACTGGCGAAAAAATTACCGTTTCGGAGACTACTCTGGCACCATCACCAAAGTCGGTGTCGATAACACCGAGAACAATTTCGTGAGTCTGACCCCCACGAAAGCTGTAAATGTCACGGAGCCTTAGACATCCAGGTGATGAGGAAGTCGTTAAGATCTCCTGTGTGAAAGAAAAAACAATTGTTTCATTATTTTATTAATGTTATTAATATTTGGAATAATTCCAAATATTTTATTTTTTAAGTTTCGAATGTTCCCAAAATTCCAGAGGACGGCACTCGGCTGGGTTGTAACCCTGACGTGGGCCATGCTGATATTGCTATGTCAGCGGCTTTTGCCGTGGAGAAAATACAATAAGAAAGAGGTGAGTGAAGGGGTTATTCAGCAACTAGGAAGTGCTGGAAACCTTAATGTTAACTTGCGGGACCTTCCGGATGCAACTGACTTTCAGCCAGCAGTCTAGCATTCAAGTTCGCGATTCCTAACCCAAACCCATGTGACCCGTCGGCATATGGGATACACACAGAATTCTGGCAGCTTGAAATATTTTTGCAGGAGTAGGAACCAAGTAACTGAAGGAGCAAATACTGCTAATTACTAGTAGGTGCTCCTGTTACCAATAAATGCGTTGGTTGTGGTAGCTGCTGGCCTGTGTTATTGTGTTTTATTAAATTTGTTAGCATTAATATTTGTTAATGTAACCATAAACAATATATGTAGCGTATACTGTTTATGGGATCCTCATATCTCATAGTGGCTATCTTGGAAGTAGGAATCGAGGACACGGATATGTGTTACTGATGGGATCATATTGCTCAAAATCCTGAAACAACGCCAGATGAATACCAGCGGTGGAAATTTTTTCTAAAACAGGATACAGTCGTCTCTAGCTGCAGTTTGCATTGCGCAGAAGACAAGCGACTTGTGCTTTGTATGTATGTTTTGAATCTGCTGTCACCCCAAGATATTTTATTTCAGTAGCCCACTCATTCTTTCTTTTTGTGTCACAGCAGGCGGTGCCTTTACAACCAGTTCAGCAGAAACCAAGCACTTAAAATTTTCCAAGTCCAAAACCATAAGGAATGTAAACCTGTAGGTGATGTCGTAATTTCAGTTATTCGTTATTTCCTCCTATCTGTCCGTATGTGGCTTTCCTTGGCCTTTCACTAGTTACAGTCTTTTGCATCACTACCTATTTAGCAAACACAACAACATATCTGAAGGAAGCGTCGTTTCCGAGACATGTGACTAAGTTCCACAGCACAACGAAAATACTTGTGCAGTACAGCCCCTGGGTATCCATTATTGCTGTTGATGTGATCAGCTACAGTAGTTTGAGTCTTAGTGTCGGTAGATTTATTTGGGGGGGGGAGGGGAGGGGCTATATGGACTTAGCACAAATACACATTTCCATTGTGCTGTTACTACATTATTCAGCTACGTGTTTCAATAGTTGTTTGTGCTGCGCGGTCGAGTCTAGAAGTGCAAGAGAAGCAAGTATTTCTGTTATTTTTCAGTGAATTGTTGCTGGCTGGGACCCTGAATGGGAATGTGACTGTAGAAAAAACACATGGTTGCATACGACACATACTTTACAAGAGACTCGTTTCTTGAAGCACACCATCGGTCTCTTGAGTCCGTAACGAGGCGAATGTGATCTGTGATAGAAGCTCAGGGATTCTGACAGCATACTCAAATTAAATGTGCCAGGTCTTGAAAACAGCTCTTTCAAGGATTATCGTCCTAATTCATATTTTGTATAAATGTTACACTTCAAGAAACAAAAAAGTGTATAGCGTGTGTGTTCTGTGTACATGAATTGGTTTACAGCCACATTCGAACACAGAACATTTAACCAGTGCCGACACACGGCGGTGAAGGAGGTACAAATTACGGTGGCCCGGCCGTCCGAAAGAGAACTCGGGTACCGACTGTTTTGCATATGTTTTCGTATTTTTTCTGTAGTATCATTTTTTTTTTTTTCGTTTGTACGAATTAACCCTCTCAGACCAAGCCCAATTCACTCTGTAACACTAAGAGTTACTCCTTCCGATTTAGTGTAAAGATTTTTAGTCGTTCCGCCCTTGCTCGGGGGGGGTTACCAGGGCCCGAACCCGCTCTTGGCGGCCCTGCATTCATTATTTAAACCAGAAGGCCAATGAATAATCGCAAAAATAAAACATAAATGTATCTATGGCACTACAGTCTCGCCAGCGCACAACCTTTACTTCTTAAACACGCAGTTCAATTATGAAACTGCGCAGTTTAATATTTCTGCAAATACAACGTTCACACAGAAAAACCTTATATGGATACCGCGACTTAAACTAGCATAACAGACCTCTCTGACAGCGAATATTGATATCATCCCAGAGAAAAATAGTCTTCACTTTCCTTATGCTGTGGAACCTTTCCACACGTCTCGAGAAAGTCGAGCACTAATTCATGTTTTTTGTCAAATTAGGCACTCGTCGATGTCTTCTCTTAGTCGACATCTGGCATAAATAATTGTAATTAACAGAAAGCAGAAACAATAAAAATAAATGCACTGATATTATTGATCATTAGAATTATGAAGACGAGCTGCAAGCTTACATCACTTCCGGTTTGGCCTTGAATCTGTTGCACAGCAATAAATCGGGTCAGGTCTGGGGGCGTAACTGAAAGGAAACCGGACACGTCAGGTGCGAACATCTCCATTACCAAACTATTCAAAACCAATACAGTTTGGTAGATCATGTAGGCAAACTTCGTGCAAAGGACACAAAATATGGTGCTCATAGTGGGTGCATGTCTAGCTACTTGTGATCAAACTGTCTTCGTTAGCTCGTTAAGAAACAAGCTGTGACAGAATATCTGAGGTCATCACATGTGCGTAGTGCTTCTTAGAAAGAACAGCACACGCCCTTGTTTTCAAGCTTGTGCGTGCTTATCAGTCACATTGCGCTATGTCTCAGGTTTGGCCACTGGATTCCATTCCTTGCCACAACAACATGGGTTTTGAGGCGGTATCATGATGGTGACGTAGGATTCATTGTAATTGTCTGTATATGTCAGTTCTGTACTAGATAACTAACTACCGAACTTACAAACAAATGATGTAATTAATTTACTAAGCTACTAACCGACTGACTAAACTTCCATGATATTAGTTCTTCTGTGAAAAGTAGACATTTTTGTCTGATTTTAATTAAATTTGGATTTTATCGACAAATTTTCAGAAAAGTCCGCAATATGACATCTGACGAAAGTACGTCCAGTGGCAGCCAAGTTTATACATGCGGACAGACAGACAGACAGACTGACATGACGAAGCTAATAGGTGCTCTTAGGTCAAAGAGATAAGAAAAACAGTACAGAAAGCGCCTGTTTTCCTGCCCATTATGTAGAGATGTCCCTGTGCATGCCACGGGGCACGGAATTACAGCTTCGCTTTAACCGCGGTACGAGATGGGGATGAATGGCCGGCCTCCTTCACGCCCCGTCCGCTAGAGATCACCAGGTACTCACCCATTCAGTAGGAGGTTGGAGGGGCCTCGGAGCCGGTCTGAACGCTCGTATCCCTGCCGGGAGTCGAGCAATTCTTCAGTTGTCTATCCCGTAGCTTGGTCACTTTATCGACTACTCGTATTTCCTACCCAGTACCAGCTGCTTAATCTGCCATCTATTATTCAGCAGTCTGAATCACACTGATAGCTGTCAAGTACCTACCATCACGCTTCGTAAAGGCGTGACGTTCGTAAGAAACAAACGAGCAACACAAATATGTTAAGGCTCTCGCAGGGAATGGCAACACAACGCAGCTCGTAACTGAATAAAAGCTTGTAATCCATGAAGAATACGCGTGCATCTGTGCACATGCACGACACATACAACAGACCAATCTTCTTCACGAGTGCTTGAATGCCTGGCCTTTAAAAAGGTTAAAAAATGTCACTCGTATGGCTGTATAATGAGGACTCTTCAAATGCCACGGAGTTTTCAATAAGTCAAAATGCCAGCAGGGGTCCGCTGATAAACTCCATGCGTTGAAGGCTTTTCATTTCAGTGTGTCTAATACCGTACTAGAGTACACTCTTCTCTCGCGTGCCCAGCTTGCAGTTCATATGCGTTATCTGGTTGCAAACAAGTAACGTGCCGTCAAAGAGTAAGGAACGTCAGTATGAAGCACTCGCGTGTCAAGACAAATGTGACAACATACTTTGAAGAATTTGTAACTAATCATTATTAATTAACCCAAAGAAATAACCATTCTCCTGTCTATAGTGTAAATTAAAACGTATCCATTCTTTGCGAACATACGATACAAAGTCAGCAACAGGAAGTCACAAGAACATAAATGTACAACGTTATTCTCTTCGTGTGGTAGATTATTTTAAAGGTGAAAAAATATGAACTTCTATAAGAACCATTCTCTCCGCTTTCTGACGAATCACCTGGGAAATTGTTAACAGGAAGTTCCGGAATATCCTTTCCTTCGCGTGTTGAATTGTTCAAAAACATAGGAGTTTCTCAGTGTCGTTATCTTTTTGCGCGGAATCACCCTGCAAGGTCACAAGAAGCGATTCTTTAGTTTGTGAATTGTCTTTACCTGCAAGGTCATTAACGGAACATTGTACGAAAACATTTTCACTCCACTTCTCGTGCGAAACACCGTCCCGCAGTGTTCTGAACAGGACGTCTTGACACATTCAACTGCAGTACCTTTCGTGTGTTCAGCTGTAAGTCGAAAAGCATTATGTTGCACGTGTACGTACGCAGATCTCCCAGTCCAGTTCGGGGAATGTCAACCTCATCATCAACATCTAACATCCGGACCAGTCAAAATGTACAAGCGATACCGTCGTCCTACTCAGCCAGCAACTTGGTTGTGGGAGGTTCCGCCAGCAGAGGAGAACCTCTTGGTGAGCCTCACCACCAGTACAGGCCTCAGCGCCCCACATTCCTCAATGTACCAGACAACACATATTGCCTGTCCTGTCTGCCATCAGGGCTTAGCTTTTCGGCAGCCATGGCAGCCAAACAGCTGCCAGCACAGCCCAGGGAAGAAGTAAGGCACAGTCCTTATGTAATTGTACGTATAACGAGGTCGTATAAGTACAGTGAAACATAAGTGTTATCAGAGAAGAAGGTAAGTTACTCAGATTAAAGCTTGAATCTGTTACTTCGTTTTACAATACTGCCGGATCCTTTTATTGAACTTTTGATATCAGTGCCAGTTTCTTAAACTGTGACGTTCATACAAACGCATTAATAATTGTTCAGCGACATGAGAATAAGACAGAAAAATGTAGAATAAGAGAACAAAATAAGAGCGTAGCTCAGAGCTAACTTCCGTTCACACGAATCAGTTCAGAAAATTTCAGTTTTATTGCTGTAGATTCAAGGCTTGTGAGGTGTTTCACCTCGTCCCCTGATAAATAATTAGGCTTTCCTTGGAAGCGTTGTTAACAGTTTACAATTTGGCATGGCGTAACATCTCAGAAGACTTGAATCTTCATCACTGCTGTTTCGAAGACACTAAGATAAAAGGAAAACAGAAGGGATCGAGGTCATTAAAAACTGCGTACGTTCTGCAGGCATTATGTAACGTCAAATGAAATCATAAGATGACCGTGGATGAAAAGTGTAAAGGAATTCGAAATAAACGGTCTTGGCCTTGGCTTGTCGGGAACTATTACTACGTGTTTTAACTGGTTATATTAACATCAACACAATATCCTCTAGAAGTCTATATCAGTTATACGGCCGAGTTACCAACCGCATATCCAAAATAAAATCGAAAGGTTTACCGGGCCAATAGTTGCGATATTATCCCCGACAGCTAAGCTGGTGGTCGAACCTAGATTCAGTAGCATCCGAACACTGCTGTCAGTCTGCTTCATCTTCTTCCCGTCAAATATATGCAAATATCCTCCCGTTTTCTCAGGTCCGTACAGCTGAATCCTTAACGTCTGTGTATTTCTCTT
>Ga0123357_10007268_pt1 | contig 13660 bp, 13 predicted proteins | sample TergutEmb28metaG_FD_89873 | JGI IMG/M metagenome (GOLD analysis project Ga0123357, IMG submission 89873) | Embiratermes neotenicus P4 segment gut microbial communities from Petit-Saut dam, French Guiana - Emb289 P4 | ecosystem: Host-associated > Arthropoda: Insects > Digestive system > Gut ... | reverse complement strand
TGCGCCCAGTTCCCGCGCCTCGTACACCTGATACTCGTCGACGACGAAGTCTTTGCGCAGAACGGGAATGCTCACGGCGGCAGCGATCTCGCGGAGATACTCGTCCGAGCCGAGGAAATGACGCGGCTCGGTGAGCACCGAGATCGCAGCGGCACCTCCCGCATCGTAGTCGCGCGCGATGTCGAGGTATGGGAAGTTGGGTGCGATCAGCCCCTTGGACGGCGATGCTCTCTTCACCTCACAGATGAACGACAACCCGGGCGCGGCAAGCGCAGCTTCAAATGCGAATTGCTGGTGGTTGGTGTCGTCACCGATCGCGGGATTGGGGAGTATCGGAGAACGACCGGCGACAGACCCCGCACCGACCGGCCCGGTTTCGACGGGCTCAACCAGCGCTAGGGGGGTGTCGTCACCGTTCGCGGGGTTGGGGAATACCGGAGAGCGACTGAAGGAGACAGCCGTGCAGTTGTTGGCACGGCCGTCGGGATTAGCCGGAGGTATTCCCCAACTCCGCGTTACGTGCTCCTCGGATACGACGGGCTTGGTTTCGACGAGCTCAACCAGCGCTGGGGATTCGACGGGCTTGGCCTCGACGAGCTCAACCAGCGCTGGGGATTCGACAAGCTCACCCAGCGACCGCACGCGCTTGGCGGCGGCGACACGCTCACGGGCCTCGTCGGCGAGTTGGTCGAGGATGGTCGGCATGGTCAGGAGTTTGTCAGTTCCGCGAAACGCTCAAGTTGCTCGAGCGCTGCGCCGGAGTCGAGGGTCTCGCGGGCCAGGTCCAGCGCGTCCGTCATCGACAGGTCGGGGCGTGCCAGCGACATGGCCGCCGCCGAGTTGAGCAACACGGCGTCTGTCTTCGCCCCCTGCTCGCCGGACAGGATAGCCCGGGTAATCGCGGCGTTCTCTGCCGGGGTGCCGCCCTCCAGTTCCTCTTTGCGGCACAACTCGAATCCGTACTTGCGCGGATCGAGCGTGTACATCCGGAAATCCCCTTCGCGGGCCTCGCAGACCGCGGTCGGCGCGCTCATGGAGATCTCGTCGAGACCGTCCAGCCCGTACACCACCATCGCGTCTTTGACACCGAGGTTGTTCAGCACTTTCGCCAGTGGCTCAACCAACTCCTGGTCGTAGACCCCGAGTAGCTCCATCGACGCGCCCGCCGGATTGACGAGCGGGCCGAGAATGTTGAAAACGGTGCGAATGCCAAGCTCGCCGCGGACGGGCGCGACGTACTTCATCGCCAGGTGATAGTTCTGCGCGTACAGGAAGCACAGGCCGATGGCGTTCAACACGTCGAGGCTCTTCTGTGGCGGAACGTCGATCTTGACGCCGAGTGCCTCCAGTACGTCCGCCGCGCCGGCGCGGCTCGTTGCGGCCCGGTTGCCGTGCTTGGCGACGTGGATGCCCGCGGCGGACGCGACGAGGGCCGACGTCGTCGAGATGTTGAACGAGTTGGAGTGGTCGCCGCCCGTCCCCACGATCTCCAGCACCGGCATGTCGTTGAGCAGTCGCACGCAGTGCTTGCGCATGCCGGCCGCGGACGCCGTGATCTCGGTGATTGACTCCCCCTTGAGGCTCATCGCCGTGAGGTATGCCGCCATCTGAATCTGGGTGGCCTCGCCGCCCATGATCTCGTCCATGACGGCCTCGGCAAGCTCGTAGGACAACTCCTGGCCCGCTACGGCCTGTTTGATGGCCTCGGCGATGTGGATCGACATGGGGCTCCCGTCTGTTCGACATCATTCTACGAAAGGCCCCGGACCAGCCGTTCCGGCTGATCGCGGACCGGCCTCGCGAGTAACGCGGAATTCGCAGCATTTTGGTGCGAGACGCGCCAAAATGCTGCGAATTGTTGAATTTCGTCGCAGGTCAGTCGCGTTCGACACCCTCGATGGCAACCAGTCGCCAGCCCGACGCGGGGTCACCGTCGGCGACGACGTAGCCGACGTTGGCGATCCAGCCGCGCTTGCCCAGCCGCACGTCGACGCCGTCGACGCGCGTACCGCACCACATGCGCAGTGCCGCACCGTGGCTGACGAGCGCGGCCACGTCGTGACCGGCAGCGACGATCTGCGCCACGGCGTCGTCGAAGCGGTCGAAGAACGCGACGCCGTCGTCGCCACCCGGCACTGCGACGTCGAGGTGGCCTTCGGCCCACGCCATCATGACGGCGAGGTAGCGGTCGACGTTCTCGGCCATCTCGTCCTCGCCGGCGCTGACCTCGCGCAGCCCTGGCAGGACGGTGACGTCCAGCCCGAGCGCCGCCGCCAGCGGTGCGGCGGTCTGCTGGGACCGCGTGAGCGTCGAAGCGTAGACGGCCTGGATCGGCCAGGGCGCCAGACGCTCGACGAGGGCGTCGGCCTGCTCGCGTCCAACCGCGTCGAGCTCAGGCCCCGGAGGAGCCGTGTCGAGCAGCAGACGCACGTTGGATGCCGTCCGGCCGTGACGAACGAGTATCAGACGCATGGACGCTTCCTACTTCTTGCCCTTGGTCTTCGCCGCCCGTGCGCGCGCGTTCCAGCCTCGGTTGAGGATCAGGTACGTGAACGCCCCGGGCACCGCGACGAACAAGATCCAGCGAAAGAAATACGGATCGAAGTCGGGCAACATGTGCACCCCGACGCAGGCCACGCCGAACAGCATGAGCGCGCCCACCCGTACGGCCGGCCGGACGATCTTGGTCGGCAACGTCATGGCGACGACCACCACCACAGACATGACAACTGCGCCCACGATGATGAGCACTTTCACCCACGTGTCCATGACGGCCCTTCGCTGCGATCGGGTGCGTCGAGCTTACCGTGCCGAGGTGTTCGCATGATGATCCCGGCGCGGCCCCCTTTCGGATATCGCTCGTTTCCCCACCCCATCGTCCGCGATCCGGGCTACCCTGGCCAGGTAACCGCGAATCCTTGCCTACCAACTCGAATGAGGAGAAGACCGTGACCAATGCCCCCGTGAAAGTGGCCGTCACCGGTGCCGCCGGCCAGATCTGCTACAGCCTGCTGTTCCGTATCGCCAGCGGTTCGCTGCTCGGCCCAGACCAACCGGTCGAGTTGCGTCTGCTGGAAATCACGCCGGCTCTGAAGGCGCTCGAAGGCGTCGTCATGGAACTGGACGACTGCGCGTTCCCGCTGCTCGCGAATGTCGAGATCGGCGACGATCCGCTCAAGGTTTTCGATGGGGTGCATCTCGCGATGCTGGTGGGTGCCCGTCCGCGCGGCGCGGGCATGGAGCGCAGCGACCTGCTCTCTGCGAACGGCGCCATCTTCACTGCGCAGGGCAAGGCCCTGAATGCGGTGGCCGCCGACGACATCAAGGTGCTCGTCACCGGCAATCCGGCCAACACGAACGCCCTAATCGCCATGTCGAATGCGCCCGACATTCCCAAGGAGCGTTTCGCCGCCCTGACCCGGCTCGACCACAATCGGGCGATCTCGCAGCTTGCCAAGAAGGTGGGCGTGCCCGTCACGTCGGTGTCGCACATGACGATTTGGGGCAACCACTCGTCGACGCAGTATCCCGACCTTTTCCACACGCTCGTGGACGGAGGGCCCGCCGCCAGCCTGGTGGACCAGGCGTGGATCGAGGACGACTTCATTCCGACCGTCGCGAAGCGCGGCGCGGCCATCATCGAGGCTCGTGGCTCGTCGTCGGCCGCATCCGCGGCGAACGCCACCGTCGAGTGCATGCACGACTGGGCGCTCGGCACCCCCGAGGGCGAGTGGACGTCGATGTCGATCGAGTCCGACGGCTCGTATGGCGTGTCCGAGGGTCTCATCTCGTCGTTCCCCGTGACCATCAAGGACGGCATCCCGTCGATCGTCCAAGGGCTTGAGATCGACCCGTTCTCGCGCGCCAAGATCGACGCGTCGGTCGCGGAACTTGACGACGAGCGCCAGGCCGTCACCGATCTCGGTCTGATCTAGCCGAACGCCCGGACCCTCGCCTTTCGGGCGAGGGTTTCGGCCAGTGGGCGAACCGAGCGTACGTCGGTCCTACGGCAATCGCGTACCATTGCCAAACGAGCGGTTTGTGCCGCTGGGCAAACGACGAAGGAAGCCATGACTGACTCCAGGCCGCGCCGCGCCATGGCGCCGGACGAGGCTGCGCCGTCGCGGTCCCGTGGTGAGCCACGTGGTTCGGTGTCCGGCGAGGAGGACACGGTCATCTTCCGTCGGGCAATCTTCGGCGACGACCTCGGCCCCGAAGACGCCCACGCCCCGATGTATGCGCAACCCCCTGCCGCTTCGCGTGCCATCGGCCCGGAACCCGGTGCGCCGTACCAGCCGCCGGCACGGATGGTGCCTCCCGGTCCCGAGGCCCCCGGACCGGCCGGTGGACGGTACGAGCCGCCTGCCGCCGCCCAATCGCCGCAGACATTTCAGCTTCGCGCGCCTCGACGCCTCGGCGCCCCTGTGCCGGCGGAGCCCGACTGGTGGCGGGAGGCCATGGGCATGGCTCCCGCGCCGCAGCCCCAGCCGCCGTCACAACCGGGCCCGCTCGCGCCTCAGCCTGCGGTCCCGACACAACCGGCTCAGTTCGCACCCCAGCCCGCCGTCCCGAGCCAGCCGGCCTCGCTCCCACCCCAGTCCGTCGCGCCGCCCTACTATGCCCAGCCTCCGCTGTCGGCACCCGAGCCACCCCCTTATGGCTACGCACCCCTCCCTGTCGCCCCGCCTGGGCCCGCTGCGCCCGGCCCGGCACCGGCCGTCCCAGCGCGGCCCGCGTCAGGTGGACGCCGGTTCTCGCTCGACGACCTGATCCAGGAAACCACCGACACTGCGATGCAGACGCTCGGCGCTGAGGCGCCGGCCGCCCCGGACCCGGGGTTCCCCGAACCGGAGATCACCCCCCCGGTCGAGGTGGTCGCGCCACCACGGGACGCCGTGACGCTGCCAGAAGACGTGAGCTACACCGGGGTGCCGCGCCGGGGGGCGCCACCTGCGCCATCACGCCGCCGGCACCCGGGCCGCGCCATCATCGTCATCGCCGCAGTCGTCGTCGTGGCGATCCTGGTCGGATTGGCCGTGTGGATGCTCCAGCCGCGAACCGCCGAGCAGCCTGGCATTGCCGTTCCACCCCCGTCAGCTCCCGACCCGCTGTTGACTGCGGCCGATCTCACTCCGATCAATCTGGGCTCGAACTGGGTGACGTCGCAGACGGCCCCCTCGCCGGCCGATGTGGTGTGCGTGGGGCAGGACGCGACCAAGACGGGTTCACCGCGTCTGATCACCCGTCAACTCGTGTCCGGCGATCAGGCGACCGATGTGGTGACGCAGTTCGCGGCAACTTTCGCCGACGATGTTGCGGCTTCCGCCGCCTACCAGGCCGCGCTTGGCGCGTCGGGCACGTGCGCGAGCGGTGGAGCGCAGATCGTCAGTGCGTTCAGCGTCACCGGGCTGACGGACGACGCGTCGGGTATCACGGCTCTTGTGCAGGGGCAGACGCCGACGAACCACACCATTCTTCTGGCGCGGACGGGCCGGACGCTCATCGTCGTCGACACGGCGACCGCAGGTGATGCGGTCCCGGCGTCGTCGGTTGCGAACGCCACGGCGAATGCGCTCAACCGGTTGTGTCAGGCCGGGCAGGGCACCTGTCCGTCGGCGGACGTTGTGGTGGCGCAGGCTATCCCGGCGCCCGACGATCCGCCCGGCTGGCTCATTCCCGCGGACATGCCGCTCATCACGCCGACCGCGGGCCGTTGGGGTGCGCTGGATCGCAGCGCGATCACCAGCATCAGCTCGCAGTGCGACGGCGTCGCCCTCAATGCGGTTCCTGGCACCACGTCGGCGAGGCAGCGGACGCTGATGCTTGCCGGCGACCCGAACATGCCGGCAGATTTCGGTGTCGATGAAGTCGTCTTCACGTTCGCGAAAGCGGCGAACGCCAAAGCGCTGTCCACGTCGTTGACGACGAACATCAGCGGATGCTCCACGTCGGTGCCCACGGCAACCGTCGTCACCGGCGATCAGGTGAAGGGCGCGGGCGAGAACAAAACTCAGATCACCGCGTCGACCTACCGGATCACGCATAAGGTGAGCGCCACCCAGACCACCATCTTCCGGGTGTCCGTGATCCTCGTGGGCACGCACGTCGGGTATGTGCTCGCCAACCCCACGGCCGATTACGACTTCACCGACGCCCAGTGGCAGGCCCTGACGCTGCGCGCCGGCGAGCGAATCAGCCAGGGCGCCTGAGGGTTCACGGTCCGCCGAACCTGAGAAACTGAGAATTTCCTGTGGACCCTGCTGCCTCACAACTGATCATTGGCGTCGAATTTCTGGCCAATTCTGAGAAAACCCTCATGAAGTGTTAGGCTTCCATCCGAGACGTTGAGATCCCGTATAGGAGAGGGGCGGAATCGTGAGCGGACGGCATGTCGGGACGAGCCAGCCGCGTCGCGCGATGTCCGCTCCGGTCCGCTCAGCAAAACGTCCATTCGACTTCCGGGTGTTCCTTCGCACGGCGGCTGGCAAGATGGCCGCCTTGGGCTTGGCCGCGGGCGTGGCTGCGGCCGGCGGCATCGCCTTGGTCATGACGTCGACGGCTTCCTCTCAGGCACATGCCGTGCCAGAGCCCACGGCCTCGTCCACAGTGGTGAGCATCGGCGCCCTGGCCGCGCAGCGCGACAACGCACTGGCGGCCGACGGCAAGGCAATCGACCAGGCCAGCCAGGAGACCAGCGTTCTGAGCCGCGACCGGGCACTCAGCCAAGAAGGCGCGGCGATCAGCACTGAAGCCGACCGGCTCAAGAACCTCGCAACGTTCCTGTGGCCAACCCAGGGCAAGGTCATCTCCCCGTTCGGCTACCGCTATCACCCGATCCTCCACTACACCCGCTTGCATGACGGCGTCGACATCGACGCTCCCTGCGGACAGAACGTGTACGCCGCCCAGTCGGGCGTCGTCATCACGGCCGAGATGGGCTACAACGGCGGCGAGGGCAACAACGTCCACATCAACAACGGCGACATCAACGGTGCCCAGATCGAAACCGGCTACATGCACCTCACCAACTACGTGGTGACGGTTGGCCAGCACGTCGACAAGGGTCAGTTGATCGGGCACGTCGGAACGACGGGCCTGTCAACCGGTTGCCACCTGCACTTCCTGCTGCATAAGAACGGCACGCCAACCAACCCGCTGGAGTACGCACATCCGTCGACAGACACGTCGACCCCGTCTGTTGCGCCCAAGAACTAGCCCGAAAACTTCACCTGCGAACGAACGAGCGACAGCGACGGACACCGGGACTAACCCGAAAATGAACGAGCGGTGCCGCATGCCACCGGATGACCCATCGAAACCAGACAACCTCCGCTCACATGTGACTTACCGCCCCTCGCGACGCACCGGCCAGGGCGCAAGTCCACAAGTGAACGCCGGTCACGGCACCTGCGCGACCGCCAGACGCCCAACCGACAAGCACGTAACGCGGCCTTCGCTCACACATGACTTACCGCCCCTCACGGACCCCGACAGGGGCGCTAGGCCGAAAATGACCCATTTTCACCGACGAGCGAACGCCGACGGCAGTCAGCAGGGGGGCTAGCCCGCTTCTGCGGAAAAGGGCCGGCTCTTGCCGACCTTGAGGTACACAGATCACGCAGGACGGGACCAGTGGGATCACCGCATGCTCTCCCCTTGGGTTGATGTTCCTGTCTTGCGCATGTGGTGGTGCGGTGGGAGGTCCAAATCGCCCAGGTTGGCTGTACCCCCCTTGGCCACAACCAGACCGAGCCGCACAGCTTGATTCATGGCCGCGAAGGACGCACGCCAGGAACGCGCCGCACGCAAGCGCGCGCAGATCCTCCACGCCGTACGGGCCCTCTTCATCATCACCGTGACCGCCAGCCAACTCACCCAACCCACTACGCTCGCCCGGCCCGTCGAGGAAGCCCTGATCCTGCGCCGGGCCATCCGGCGCAAAGTTGGAGCGTGAAAGCTGAGCACGACGCTGCCCGTCCCTGGCCCCGACGGCGACGACGGACCGGGCGATGCCCGTCCTGGAGATTGTTGGCCCTCAAACTCATCGTTTCGCAGGGGCACCTGCACTTCCGGTACACAGATCACCAAGAATTGGCCCGAGGGAGGTAGGTTTCTAGCCCGTTTCTGCGAAAAGGGCTGGCTCCAGCCGACCTTGAGGTAGACAAATCACGCAGGACGAGACCAGTGGGATCACCACATGCTCCAGTTCGAGAATGACCGCACCACCGGCTGTTGCCACCGACAAACGAACGCCGACGGCAGTCAACAGGGGGGCTAGTGGTGCGACTCAGAGTTGGCTTCAGTGGTCTGTCGCGTCTAGGCCGTCGGCCCGACCACCCCGGGCAGGGGGCCCCGGATTCCGGCTTGAGTCAGCGCGGTCTGCGACCGTTCGAGCAGCGCCCGCTGAACGCCGAAATGCTTGTTGGGCATAGTCTTGGCCGTGATGAGAATCGTCATCGCGTTCGGGTTCACATCGTTGACGCCCTGGACGACTGGCGCGTCGAGCAGGACGTCCGAAAACTCCGGGGCTTTGTCGAGTTCGGCAGCCACTTCTTCGAGGACGGTGATGGCCCTCGCCGCGTCCTCGTCGGGAGCCACCGGGACGTAAGCCATGGCGGTCGACCAGCCCTGCGTCAGGTTCCCGACCCGCAGCAGTTCGCCGTTGCGCACGTACCACACCTCGCCGGAGGCCGCACGTAGCCGCGTGACGCGCAGCCCGACATCTTCGACTGTGCCCTTGACGGTGCCGGTGTCAATGAGGTCGCCGACGCCGTACTGGTCTTCGATCATCATCGCGATGCCGGACAGGAAGTCTTTGACGAGGCTCTGCGCGCCGAAGCCCAGGGCGATGCCGCCAACGCCGGCCGACGCGAGCAGCGGGGCAAGTGGCACGCCCAACTGAGCCAGAATCGTAAGGATCGCCACCGCGGCAATGGTGAACGTCGTCAGGCTGCGCAGCAGCGAGCCCACCGTGGCCGTTCGCTGCTCGTATCGCTGCTGGGCAACCTGCTCGTACGAGTGCTCACCTCGCGACATGAGCTCCTCACGCCGCTTGTGCGCCCGCTTGACGGCCCGGTTGGTCGCGGCCTTGATGCCTCGGACAGCGAGCCACCGGCCCACGATGGCGATGACGACAATCGCCGCGAGGAGCAGCACCTTGTCGGGCCACCATGCAGTGTTCATACGTCTATTGTCCTCGCAAAGACACCGACTTACGCGTTCTTGCCCTTGAGCGTGCCGGTGACGCCACCCTTCGCGAGGCCGACGCTGCACACAATGCGGTGATCCGCCACCTTCGTCCACAGGTCGGAGCCGGCGACGAACCAGGTGTACTCGTAGGTGGATTTCGCCGACGTGAGGCCCACAAAACTCTCGAACCCTGCGACGCACACGTCGTCGACGAGCTGGTTGATCTCCTCGTCGGTTGGCGCGGCCTTCGAGGTGATCTTCTGCTCCGCGTAGACCTCATAGTTGTGCTTCTTCGCACAGGCGACGATGCGCACGTCCGTCGGCGCGACGTCCTGCGGACCCGTGCATTGCCCCACGTGGGGGAAGATCGACGAATCGCCCTTGATCGACGCCTGGAGGCCGCCGTCTGGATCGCCGGCGAGGCACACGATCTCGCGATCCGCCCGGTTGCCCCACGCGTTGCCGTCGGGAGCCAGGTATGCGGACGTGTACCGCGAGTAGGCCACGGCGGCTCCGATGAACTTCTTGAACGCCTTCGCACACTGCGACGTCGCTTCCGTCTTGACCGCCTCGGCGCCCGGATACTCCAGGTCGGTAAGCGGGACGGTGGAAGCAACCTGCCACGCGTGGGGCACGTCGCACGGCGCCGGCGCTATCTGGCGGGCCGCGTCCGGGTTGCCAAAATCGAAGGCACCCAGGCAGTCCCCGGCCGCAACCGCGAAGATCGGCGTCGGTGTGACGGTTGGCTGCGGGGTCGGGACGGGCGACGGGGCCTCAGCACAGCCCGCCAGCACGAGGGCGAGCACGGCCACCGCGGCCACGTCCGCTCGTTTCGGCATCGCGCCCCTCTCGTGTTGGTGGGTTCCGTCGGTCAGCTCAGCTCATTCGTGTGCCGTCGCCGCAACCACCGGTAGCCTTCTGCTGTCGTCTAGTGTACGGAAGCGAGTGTGCCGCAGTGAACGCAGAGCAGCGACGCGAGGACGCGGCACGGCGCGCCGAGATGGCTGCGGCTGGTGCGCGGGCCGAGGCGGCGGCAGCGCAGCGCCAGATCGACGCTTTCGTCGCCGAGCTAAGCCGACGGGGCATCGCGCCCGAGCCGCTGTCAGCGTGCCTGCTGAATGGAACCCGGGCCAAATGCGACCGCGTGGGCTGGTACGTGAACGCCGCACGGACCATCGCGATTGGCCCGCAGGGGGAGTACTACCAACTGACAGTGCCAGGGCGCGCGCTCGCGCGCTTTCGCGGCGTGTCGGTGCCGGTGGCGCAGCCGTCACTCGTCGTCGCGCGCGGTGGCCGCGACGGCGAGTCCGGAGACCTGTCCGACTTCTTGGCCCGCGCGCTGGAGCGGTATTCCGCGGGTACGGGGTAGGAACGCTGGAAGCCGCGGGCAGCTGCCTGGTTGGTTTCGACGGGCTCAACCAACGCACGCAACCTCCGGGTTGGTTTCGACGGGCTCAACCAACGATAAGGCGGTCACCTCGCCGGCAAGCGCTGGTTGAGCTCGTCGAAACCAACCGTTCGAAATCAGCCCGTTGCCACGACCCCAACGAGCGTCGCGTTGGTTTCGACGGGCTCAACCAACGCAGGGGGGACGCAGGCACCCAGATGGTTTCGACAAGCTCAACCAACGCAGGGGGGACGCAGGCATTCACGTGGTTTCGACGGGCTCAACCAACGCGGGCGGGTTTTCGCTGTTGGTTTCAACGAACTCGACCACCACATCTGGGCCTAGACGCGGCACCAGGGGACTGCTGGTGATCCGAGCAATCCCCTGGGCGATCGTGGAGGTGGCCAGCCTGGTTATGTGTGGCCTATGAACTTATTAAGAACTTTACGCCTGGGAGCGCTCCCACCACCAACCCAATTCGGCCTGATCGTGACAATCGTTAGCAAAACGTGACAATTTCCATTGGATCTCTGTGCCTCAGCGTCGGGAACCCAGCCGCGTTATCCACAGCATCTGTCCACAGTGGGGATAACTACATCACTGTAATTCTCGAACTGGAATCGATCAGCTACGGCGCGAGGCGCTCGCGCACCCATCCGCCACCGTCCAAGCGGTACCGCACACGATCGTGCAGACGCGACGCCCGGCCCTGCCAGAACTCCCACACCTCAGGGATGATCCGGTATCCACCCCAGTATTCGGGACGCGGCGGGTTGAGACCCATCGTCGCGGACGCTTTCGCGGCGTTCGCGAGCAGAACCGCTCGGTTGGGGATCACCTCCGACTGCGGGGACGCCCACGCGCCGATGCGCGAATCGATCGGCCGTACGGCGAAGTAGGCGTCCGACTCCTCCGGCGTTACACGCTCCACCCGTCCCTCGGCGCGCACGACGCGCTCCAACTCGACCCAGTGGAACTGCGCGGCCGCATACGGATGCGCTTCGAGGTCGTGAGCCTTGCGGCTGCGATAGTTCGTGTAGAAGACCAACCCCTCTGGATCTTCGCCTTTGAGCAGGACGACGCGCGTCGAGGGCCGCCCGTCCGCGCCGACGGTGGCCACGGTCATGGCCGTCGGTTCGGGCACCCCCGCCTTGATCGCGTCGGCCATCCACTGCTCGAACGTCGCGAGCGGCGTGCCGGGTAGTGTCCCCTCGTCCAGCGTGCCGCGCCCGTAGCTCTTGCGCATGCCCCGTAGATCCATGGCACCACCCTATGGCCTCACCTCGCGCGGATCACCACCGTCACGGGTGATGGCTGTAGCCAGCGTCAAAAGAACCGTAACGACTAGACCACGCCCTTAGGAATGAGGTAACAGGCGTATGGCAGCGTCTCGCCGGTCTGGACGACGACGTATGCCCCTCGCGCCAGCGCGTAGAAGCCACCGTCGCCGTGGCGCGAGACACCCTTGACCTCGACGTCGCGGCCCTCCTCGGCGTCCCAGGCCTCGCGGCATCCGGCCAGCGCCGGGCCGTCCGCACCGTCGTCGGTGAGCATGTGGATGACGGGGTCGCCGGCGAAAGAATCGACGGGAAAGACCTGCAGGATCGCGCGCAGCGCGTCCACATTCGTGGCATGCGGCAGGGCGATCACCTCAAGGCTCGTCGAATAGGCGGGAAAGTTCCGATCGACCAGAGCCAGTTGGTCGCCGTGCCCCATTTCGGCCAGGGCACGCAAAAGTTCGGGTGTGAGATAGGGATCGAGACCCTTCAACATGACGGCTCCTTTCGCTTCACATCGACGTTAAGGCCGATCATCCAGCGATTACGCCGGGACACGCCACGCCGCGCGGGCTTCTTCGGCACGGCTGCGGCCCTGACGCAGGCCCTCCGCATACGCCCGCCCGACGCGTGACGTGTCGAGCATGTCGGGCCCCTGGGCCACCTTCGTCCGCGTGTCCGCCTCGACGAGACACACGGGAACGCCGAGCTCGCGTGCTTGCCGTCCCGGCCAGCGGTACGGACGGATGGACGCCGCATGCGACGTGACGGCCACGACGGCCTGGAACCCCCAGGCGAGGTCGAGGTTCGCGGGGGACGGCATCCCGCCGTCCATGTACGGCACGCCATCAATGACGACGGGCGGGAACACCCCTGGGACGGAGCAGCTAGCGGCGACCGCATCGGCGAGATCGACGCCCGACGCGGCGTCGAATACGGTGCCGCGAGCGGTGATGGCGTTCGTGGCCGTGAGGACGAGCCGGTCCGGCCACGGCCGGCCGCGCAGGTCGTCGGCAACGTAGCTCACCCATTCGTCCTGGGCGTCACGCGACCAGGCGGCCAAGCCCCGTCGTCCCAGCGCGCGGATGGCGGCCATCCGGTCCGGCCAGACTTGCGCGCCCGCGAGACGGGCCAAAACCACGGCATCGACGTTCGCGTGGGGCACCTGCGGGGTGCTCGCCCACTCGCTCACCTCGCCCCGGTCGAAGCCTGCGGTCATCTTCGCGGCCACAGCAGCACCGGCGGACGTTCCGATGACGCGGTCGGCTAGCGCCACGTCGATTGCCAGCCCGTCCAGTGCGCCGACTTCCCACGCGATGCCGGTAGCTCCGCCTCCGCCCAACACGAGTGCACGTCTCATGGCGTAATTGTGCCGCCCGCACGATAATGAAGTGAACGAGCGAAGGAGTCCCTCATGCCATCCGACATCGAAATTGCCCAAGCCACCACCCTGGCCCCCATCGACGACATCGCGGCTGCGGCCGGGATTCCGCCAGAGGCGCTCACCCACTACGGACGGGACAAAGCGAAAGTCGATCCAGGTGCGTTGCCGGCGGCGGTGTCGAAGGCCAAGCTGATCCTGGTCACCGCCATGTCGCCCACGCCGGCGGGGGAAGGCAAGACCACGACGACGGTCGGCCTCGCGGACGGGTTGCACGCGCTCGGCAAGCGTGTCATGGTCGCGTTGCGCGAGCCGTCGCTCGGGCCGGTGTTCGGGATCAAGGGCGGTGCTGCCGGTGGCGGTTACGCCCAGGTGGTGCCGATGGAGGACATCAACCTGCACTTCACCGGGGACATGCACGCCATC
>Ga0123357_10007267_pt1 | contig 13660 bp, 11 predicted proteins | sample TergutEmb28metaG_FD_89873 | JGI IMG/M metagenome (GOLD analysis project Ga0123357, IMG submission 89873) | Embiratermes neotenicus P4 segment gut microbial communities from Petit-Saut dam, French Guiana - Emb289 P4 | ecosystem: Host-associated > Arthropoda: Insects > Digestive system > Gut ... | reverse complement strand
CGGTATTTTTTCTCCTGCGCCTGTTTCATAAAATCTTTCAGCCATTTATTCCACCCTGTGGCGACAGGCGCGGGCGATCCCATACGCATCCCTGTCGCAAGCAACTTGGGATACATTGAAATAGCCTCATCTACAGTTAAATGCGAACATTGGGCGGGGTTGGCTCCGTCCGGCTCGTTGAATGCCAGCAGTTGACAGGTATTCCGCTCATTGATAATCTGGCTGTAAGCCGTTTCCTTCAATGCGTCGCTGCCCCATGCCATTGGCACAAACGGAATATCCAGCGTGTTGTTGGCCGTTCTGCCCCAATTGTAATACCATTGAAGATCGACCATCGTCATATAATCGACATTATAGACGGAACCGGTCGCTCTGCCAACGCCTCTCTTGTTGGTATTATCCCATGGCAATACCCTGATGAAAGCCACTTTACCGGCGAGCGCGGCAGGCAGCGAGGATACTTCCAAATCCTGATCGAAAGCGCCCCAAACCCGGCTATATCCTGTTCCATCGGCATTTTCCGACATGGAAACCATATATCCTTTCGCTAATTTGAACGACCCTGTGTTGTTCGTTCCTACGGGAACAGGCGCCGGACTCAAAGCAGGATCCGCTGCACCGTAATATTTATAGAGTTCAAGCTGCGCCGATTTGCCTCCGTAATTCGCTGCGGAATATATTGTGAGCGGTGTCGGCGCATTTTTTTCCTGACCTGCCGAGCTTATGATAAAGCTTATTGCCAAAAGTAATACTAAAAATATTCTTTTATTCATAATATCAATTATAAAACAGGATTAACGGGAAAATCGTCGATTCCAATACCCTGATTATCGGTAGATGAATCAGGTAACGGAGTAACTGTAACCGTACAGCTTGCCTTATGTTCTCCGTCTTCGGTAGTAGCGGTAATAACAGCCTCTCCCTGTATTATTGCTGTAACTTCTCCCGTTGCCGGATCTACGGTTGCTACGTTTTCGTTACCCGAACTCCATGTAACGGTTTTATTTGTTGCATTGGCAGGTATTACGGTTGCGATCAGCGTTTGCTTGGATCCAGCCTGAAGCGTCAAAGCGCTTACGTTGATGGATACGTCTGTTACGGCAACAGTCGCCGCTTTTACCGTAACGGTGCATGTCGCCTTCAAATTGGCGTTGTCATTTGACGTAACGGTAATAATCGCCGTACCTGCGCTTACTCCGGTAACTTCGCCCGTTGTCGGGTTTACGGTAGCCGCATTGGTATTATCCGAACTCCATGCTACGGTTTTGTCCGTTGCATTGTCGGGCGTTACTGTTGCAGTCAGGGTTTCCGTATCTCCAGGTAAAAGCGTTAACGCAGTTTTATTGAGCGTTACGCCGGTTACGGAGACATTCACATCTCCATCGTTATTCTTTCCACAATTGGTTGCCAGAACTGCTATCGCAGCCAAGAGGCAAAATAATATTTTTTTCATATTTTTTTATTTATCTAAATTTCCGGATGATTCATAAACAGGTGTTTTTATATCGCGCGTTGATACGCTGTTGTTAACCGCTTCTCCCATAGGGCTTAGCGCGTATGGCATCTGAGGCAGCAGGAAGTCGCCGTTACTGTAAGGATGATTTGAAACTTTGACCGGCAACATATAGGCGTGGCGTTCAAGGAACGGTAATTCTTCCATTGCGTCGTTCGCCTTGGGATAGAAAAGCGACTGTGAAGTCATATCCCTGTTGCGGTTGCAGTTAAATTCCGTCAACCACAGCGGCAGTCCGTACGTGTCGTAAACGCCCTGCAAGTATTGTTTCAGGCGTTGGGCGGAAGCTGCGGCTTGCGCGTCGGTGAACGTTTTATTTTGATTGGCGCTCCAGTCGGTATTATCGTACCAGTGCAGGCAAATGAAATCGACACGGTAGTTCAGGGCTTTCGCCTTTGCCATAAAATCCTTCAGCCAGATATTCCATTGTCCCTGCGTTGGCACCGGCGCTCCCAGACGCATGCCCGTAGCAAGCAATTTAGGCCACAGGGCGATTGCCTGGTCAACAGTCAGATTGGATTGTCCGTCCAGATCGGGTTCGTTAAATCCCAACAGACAGTTGCAGCCTTTTATATCTACGATTTGCCGGTAAGATGCCGCTCCTGTGCAGGCATCGCTTCCCCATGCCATCGGAACAAACGGAAGATTAAGGTCAATGCTTGTATTTAGCTGTTTGCTTCTTTGCCGCGACCAGTTATAGTACCAGTTCAACTGCACCAGTTCCATGTATTTCATACTGTAAACTTGCGAACCACGGCTCACGCCTTTTTTATTGGGGCTTTGCCAGGGCAACACCCTGATAAAAGCTACCTTTCCTGCGAGTTTTGCCGGCAGCGACGCAACTTCCACGTCCTGATCGATTGCGCCCCAAATACGTCCGTAGCCTGTTCCGTCGGCATTTTCGGTCAATGTCAACTGATAACCCTGTTTGAGTTTGAACGAAGCGAGCTTGTTAGTCCCGATGGGAATGGGAACGGGGTTCAATGTCTGATCCGCTGCGCCATAGTATTTGTAAACTTCAAGCAACGCCGATGTTCCGCCGAAATTTTCTTCCGTATATGCGGTAACGGGCGTTTCTCCCTGAGGTTCCTGAATTGTCGGAGGATTTACAAACTGGTCTGCCGAAGACAAAGGAAGCGTTACCGGACGCACCGTTCCCGGAGGAAAGGTCAGCAAAGCCGGAGTGTTTGTCTTTTTGAAAACAGTCGCCCAATTCGTCAGGTTGGCCGATGATGTGCCAAAAGTCGATAATCCCGTCCTCAGTGCATAATAACCGACTGGATTGTTAATGAATGAAGGTTTTTGCAACACAACCGTGCGCAAAACCGCCGGATCTGCCTCCGTCCTGTTTTGAAGGGCGCAGAAAGTATTGGCATTGGAATTGTAGCACATCACGCACAACGGCATCTGGGAAGTCCATTCCGAAGCGTTTTCATCCAATTCTCCGTCGGCGTTGAACCGCGCAATGCTTGCGAAGATGTCGTTCGGAGAATCGTCGTCGAGCAGCGCAATCATCTTAATACCCGGATTCGTTGCATTGTTGGCGTTTGCCGAAGTGTTGTATCCGTAAATCGCATATTGTTTCATCGCATCATCGACAGGATATGCCCTGTATTCCAGCATACCCATGACGGGATTCATCGTAACGTTTGTGTTCAGCGACGGGTTGAATTTTCCTGAAACGTGCATATAGGCATCCTCGTACTGGTTGGCAGGCGTTGCGCCATTGCCGGACAGCACAAGCTGCATCGATGCGATTTGCGAATTACCGTAGTTAAGTTCAAGAAATTGCGATTCCGCTGACGGCAAAACTAATCTTGGACCGCAGGGACTTGTCGTGGTGCCGTTGCTGTAAACCGGCGTGTTGAATGCGCAGGCAACGTAATCCGCATTGGCCGGTATTGAGGTTGCCGTATAGCTTCCTGTTTGAACAATGCTGAACGTGCCGGTATGTCCGTCGTCTGATACTGCGGAACAGACAAAAGGATAGTTTTCTCCACTGAACTCGCCGTCGCTAACGCCGCACAACCATACCGTATCCTTGTCCTGACGCCACGAGACTGCGTATTTATCCGACTGGGGCGTAATACTTACCCTCAGTCCGGGAGCGGCGTCGCCGGTGTTTGTAAAGGAAAGCGTCGTAATTCCGCCTGTATCTTTTTCCGCAACCGGCAGTTCTTTTTGCAGCGGCTGCATTGTACAGCCGCATACTGCCAGCAGCAATAAACATATTCCTAATTGCTTCATTGTTTTTAGAAAGTGTATTGTTTATCCAAATTACCCGACGATTCGTAGGTAGGCGTTTTTATGGCGCGGGTTGTTACCGTATTTTTAAACGCTGTTCCCATTTCGCTGAGAGTCAATGGCGTTACATCTCCCACAAGGAAGTCGCCGTTGCTGTATTTATTATTAGCCACATTTGGAATCATATAGGCATGACGTTCGACGAAGTCTAACTGTTCCAACATTGCCGCAGCGCGGGTATAAAACTTCGCCTGCGCCGACATATTCCTGTTTCTGTTGCAGTTAAACTCGTTAATCCATATCGGCAAGCCATACAGATTATAAACGTTCTGCAGATAAGTCCTGAAGCGATCTACACATGCGTCTGCCTGCGCATCTGTAAAATCCCTGTTCTTATTGGCATTCCAGTTATCCGCATCGTACCAGTGCAGACAGATAAAATCCACCCTGTACTGTTTTGCCTGTGCCTGTTTCATGAAATTTTTAAGCCAGACATTCCAGCCGTTGGCTATCGGCGCGGGCGAACCCATGCGCATTCCTGTTGCAAGCAATTTGGGATAGAGTGCAATAGCATCGTCCACCGTCATGTTGGCGCATTGAGCGGGGTTGGTTCCGTCGGGTTCATTGAATGCCAAGAGCTGGCAGGTGTTCCTCTCGTTTTTGATTTGGTTGTAACTGTTTGCGGTGTTTATGGCATCGCTTCCCCATGCCATGGGCACGAACGGAATACTCAACGTGTTGTTGGCTACCCTACCCCAGTTGTAATACCACTGGAGATCAACCATCGTCATATAATTGACATTATAGACGGAACCGGTCGCACGTCCGACACCTTTCTTGTTGGTGTTTTCCCAAGGCAATACCCTGATGAACGCCACCTTACCGGCAAGAGCGGAAGGCAGCGAGGATACTTCCAGATTCTGGTCGAATGCGCCCCAGATACGGCTGTATCCTGTTCCGTCGGGATTGACGGCCATCGTAACCATGTAGCCTTTATCTAATTTGAATGATGAGATGTCTGCTGGAATAGGAGCCGCCGGCAGCAAAGTTGCGTCTGCCGCGCCGTAATATCTATATAGTTCGAGCTGAGTCGATGTGCCTCCATAATTTGTTGCCGAATAAACAGTAAGCGGTTTCGGCTGAGGTCCTTCCGGAGGAGCAGTACCACCCGGAGGCTCTACAAGCCGGTCTGCTGATGCCAAGGGCATGGTTATCGGACGTACCATTCCCGGAAGTAAGGTCAGCAAAGCGGGATTACTATCCGGTTTTTTGAATATAGTCGCCCAATTATTCAGGTTTGCCGATGTGGTGCCAAAAGTTGACAATCCCACCCTCAGTGCATAATAACCTTCGGGGTGCTCGGTGAATGAAGGTTTTTGGATAGCGATGGTGCGCAAAACTGCGGGATCTGCTTCCGTCCTGTTTTGAAGGGCGCAAAAGGTGGTGGCATTGGAATTGTAACACATCACGCACAACGGCAGTCGGTCTGTCCACGACGAAGCGTTTTCGTCCAGTTCGCCGTCTGCATTGAATCGGGCAATGCTTGCGAAGATTTCGTTCGGCGTATCGTCGTCATAGCGGGCCAGCATCATAATGCCGGGGTTTGTTATGTTGTTGACGCTTGCTGAAGTGTTATATCCGTAAATCACATAAGAGTTCATCCCGTCGTCGGCAGGCCATGCTCTGTATTCCAGCATTCCCATGACAGGATTCATCGTAACTGTTTCTGTTTCCACCGGAACGAATCTGCCGGAAACGTGCATATAAGCATCCTCATACTGGTTCGTGGGCGTTGCACCGTTGCCGTTCAATACAAGTTGCAGCGACGGGATTTGTGAATTTCCATAGTTAAGCTCGATATATTGCGCCCCTGATTCGGGCAATGCCAATCTGGGACCGCAGGGAGCGGTCGTGGTGCCGTTGCTGTAAACCGGCGTGTTGAATGCGCAGGCGATATATTCCGCATTAGCCGGTATTGAAGTTGCCACATAGCCGCCTGTTTGAACAAGTTTGAATGTGCCGGTATGTCCGTCATCCGATATGTCGGAACATATAAATGGATAGTTTTGCCCTGTGAAAGCGCTTCCGTTCACGGTGCACAACCATACCGTATCCTTGTTCGGACGCCATGCAACGATGTATTTATCCGTCTGGGGCGTAATACTTACCCTTAATCCGGAAGCAGCAGGGTTTGTAAAGGAAAGCGTCGTAATACCGCCGGCATCATCTCCCGCAGCCGGCAGTTCCTTCTGTAGCGGCTGATTCACACAACTTGCCGCTACCAGTACCGCTGCCGCTAATAATGGTATAAACAATCTTTTTAACTTCATATCTTTTTAATTCGATTAATTATTTTTATTGGACTTCGTAGAATTCGCAGTCGTCAAACAATGTGCCTGCTGATTTGTAGGGCGCCGGATAATCTATCTGGGATACCTGAAATCTGACTTGCGTCACGCCATCGGGGATCGTTACGGTTCCCGACACTTTTGCCCAAGTATTTACCGCCGCTAAATTAGCCGTCATATCTGTTGAACCGAAGGCGGCTTTTTCCAGCGTTGTCGCGCCGTCGGCTGTTTTTATTCTCATAAATTCCTGACGTATCGTTTCATTGAGGTCGCCGCGAAAACGCAGGAACCAAGCCGAAAAAGCGTATGTTTTTCCGGGCGTTACGTCTATTAGCTGGTACAAACCGGCTGTTGATCCGTGCGTCAGCCGTCCGGCAAATCTGCCGTCGTGAGGCGCGATAACAGGCGTTTCATCCACATATCTGTTCGGTCGTGTGTAAAATTCGGGGTCGGAGCGATTTTCTATGTTCGATTGTCCGCTGCCCTTTGCCGGCGTCCCATAGACCGGATGGGGATTTACCGCGTCGGCTGCTATATCCGCCCCGGTCATAAGCTGCCAGGGGGCGATGGTTGGTGGTTTATTGTCGTCTCCTATTTCAAATCCGGGGTTGACAATCAGGTTGGAACCGGCAGGCACAACAACCGGAGCGGGGGCGAAATCGACACTGTCTATATCGGCAATGTTGTATTCGTCCGATGTGCCATCTGCTTTATGAAAATATACTTTTGTTTGGGCAATTATTGCCGCTGTGCCAAAAACAAACGCCACAGTCAAAAAAATATTTCTGATTTTCATATAATTATTTTTTATAAGGCATGAATAATAAATAACATGCAACAAAATTCCCTTCCGCCTCTGTGTAACTCCGTGTAATAAAATTATTTACACGGAGTTGCACGAAAAGCCGAAGCGGGTGTTTATTGGACTTCGTAAAATTCGCAGTCGTCAATCAAGGTTGCCGGAGTATTGTTTGGGTTTGTGCCGGCGTAATGGCTGATCTGGAATCTAACCGGCGCAGTACTGGTAGCAGTGTATGTTCCGGCTACTTCCATCCATGTATTTTCCTGTGTGCCGATTGCAACTTTCAGCAATTCTGTTTGTCCGTCGTCACTTTTTATTCTGACATACTCTGTTTTTACGGCTTGAGTCGTAGCAGTTTTGAAGTGTAATATATACGCTCTGAATGCGTATGTTTTTCCCGCAGTAAGATTAACCTTCTGGTATAATCCTGCGCTGCTTGTAGCCGCCAAACGTCCTACATAAGTTCTTGTGCCATCGTGATGCGAGGGGAGACAAGAGGCATTATTAGTCCAGAAAGCGTCGGAAGGCGTAATCCGGTAGTTGGCGTTGTTGGGAAGAGGAGTACCCGGAGTACCATCCAGCAACAGTTCTGCAGAAGTCATTGGCTTCCATGGATCTACATTGGTAATGTCTTCGTCGGCAGGAATTCTGAAGCAGGGGTTGACCAGCATATTGGCGCCGTCGGGAGCAGGCGGAATAAATAGCGGATTGAAGCTGATGCTGTCAATTTTGGCAATATCATAGTCATCAGACGTTCCGCTTTTCTGGTGTACATACACTTTTGTTTGGGCATTCATTGCCATTGCTCCAAGCACAAATACAGCAGTCAGAAACAGGCGAAAAATATTTTTTGTTTTCATATCAACTGATTTTACAATTGTTTTTTAACTGTTTTTATTTTTTGATAAATTTAACCGTCTGTTTGTCGATTTGCAACAAATAGATACCCTTTTGCAGCGATGCAACATTGATCGTAGCGGTATTTTCCTGAGCTGCGACTGTTTTCAAAAGTCCGCCGCCCAAATCAAACACGTTAATAACGGTTCCTTTTTTCACGCCGCTAACTGTGAGCGTTTCCACCACCGGATTCGGGAATACGGAAATAGACGATTCCTGCTTCGGGGTTTCAATTCCGGTCATATCCTTAAAACTGACGCGGGAGACGTCGGTTCGATTTTCGCCGCTTTTCAGTTCTACCGTCATGGTGGAGCTTGCAAAAACAATCTTTTGCACGTCTGAAACTGCATATTGGGTTTCGTTTCCGTCGGCTGTCAATACAATCATATTAAACGATTGCGACATCATTAGTTGCCCCGTTGCAAACAAGGCAAAACCTAAAAGAAAGATTTTCTTAATCATAGATGTTAATGAATTTAATTTTTTCGTTATTTATAAAACGTTTATTGAACTTCTGCAAATTCACAGTCGTCAACCAGCGTAGCCGGAGCTCTGTTGGGCGCCGGTGTAGCGTCGTAATGACTGACTTGGAATCTGACCTGTGACGCGGTATAATCGGACGGGATTGTCACCGTTCCGGTTACTAACGTCCATGTATTTTCATCGGTGCCAATTGCTGCACTTGCCAGCACTTGAGCGCCGTCGTCGCTTTTTATCCTGAGAGACTCTGATCGGATAGTCTGGTTAGTAGTGTTTGTTCTGAAGTTTAAAACATACGCCTTGAATGTGTATGTTTTTCCCGGAGTAACGCTCACCAACTGGTATAATCCTGCGCTGCTCGATGCCGACAAACGTCCGGCATACTTACCTCCGTGAACAGGTAAACAGGTAGGATTGTTGGTCCAGAAGGCATCATCAGGCGGAACTCGGTTTGCGGCGACAGTATTCGGGGCTGCTGCTGCATCCTTTAGCAGTTCGTCCTGAGTCATTTTTTCCCATGGATCTACATTACCGGAATCATTGTCGTCGGGAATTTCAAAACCGGGATTTACCAACAGATTAGCTCCTGCCTCAACAAATACCGGATTGAAACTGATGCTGTCAACAGCGCTAATATTGAACTGGTCGTCGGTTCCATTCGATTTGTGGATATAAACTGTTTGGGCGTTTATCGCCATTGTTCCGATAACAAATATTGTTGCGAAAAAAACGCGAAAAATATTGTTTGTTTTCATATTCAATTAATTAATTGATTAGGTGGAAATCGCAGTCGTCAATAGCCGTGCCTCCTGCTTTAGATCCCGGTGTCGGAACATAATCCAACTGGGATATCTGGAACCGGACTGTAGTGTAGGTTGCATCGGACGGAATAGTTACAGTTCCGGATATATACATCCATACGCCTTCCTGTACAATCCCGCTGGCGTCGGCAATGGGAACTTTTGCTAAGGTTACTCCAGCAGAGGTTACTCCAGCATCGTCTTTTACTTCTGATTTTATTCTTAAGAAATCCTTTATTAGCACCTGATTGCCGCCATTTTGCCGGTGACGTAAAATATACGCCGAAAATGCATACGTTTTTCCGGCTTCTACATTCACTGATTGGTACATACCGATATTTCCAGCAGGCAGCAAACGTCCTGCCTCTCCATTGTGAGGCGTAAGATTTAAGTCAGTAGCCGCAGTTGCCGGATTATAAAAATTAGTCGTCCAAAATGTCGAGCTGGATCGCTGCGCGGCAACAGATGCACTTGATACCGACTTCCCCGTAGTTGCAAGGAAAGGATTTGCTGCAAACACTTCCGGCTCATCTGCCGTTACTTCTGCTAAGGACAGAGCAGTCCAATTGACTAAGGTAGCAACATCTTCTGCTGGGTCGCTAAATCCGGGATTTTGCAACAGATTGGTACCTGCAGACGCCGCTGTTACCGTAACGGCGCAGGATTTCGTGAACCCGCCGTCGTTGGTGGTAGCGGTAATGTTTGCGGGATTAGCGCTTGCAGCTACTGCAGTCACTACGCCCGATGCGCTCACTTTTGCTACCGCCTCATTGTCGGAACTCCACGTAACGGATTTGTTGCTTGCGTTTGCCGGCTCTATGGTTGCGGTCAGCGTACTTGTCTGTCCTTCGATGAGCGACAGGGTAGCGCTGCTGAGCGTTACGCCGGTTACGGGAATGACAGGAATATACAGCGGATTTAAACTGATACTGTCAACATCGGCGAGATTGTACGTTTTGTCGATTCCGCCGGTTTGGTGAACATAAATTTTTGTTTGGGCATTCAATGCCATAGCTCCGAGAACAAATATTGCCGCGATAAGCACGCGAAAAGTATTTTTTGTTTTCATATTAAAAATATTTTAAAAAATTGTTATTTTGTTTGTTTATTCCCAGCTCGGCGTAGGCTCTGCCTGCGTCGAAGTTAAAAGCAAGTCTCCGACTTGCACATTTACAAAGCAACGCTTTGTTTTTAACACGACGCAGGCAGGAGCCTACGCCGAGCAGAAAGCAGTTATTGAACAACTTCGTGAAAATCGCAGTCGTCAACTATTGTAGCCGGCGCTTGGGAGTCTCCATTGTAATGGCTGATCTGAAATCTTACCTGCGTTACTCCGTCGGGTATTGTCACAGTTGTTCCGCTCGCCTGCATCCAAGTGTTATTGTCTGTGCCGATCGGCGCATTTCCCAGTTCGCCGACAACGGCTCCGCTACCATCCAGGCTTTTTATTCTGACATACTCCGTATGGATTGTCTGGGTGTCCGAGTTGGTTATTAAATGCAGTACCCATGCCGAGAATGCGTATGTTTTTCCAGGAGTGACGCTTACTGTCTGGTACATTCCCGAGTTGTTATTTGCAATCAAACGTCCGGCAGCAAGTCCTCCGTGAACGCCGATAAATCCTTCAATTTTCCAAACCGCATCGGTTGTGCCAACTGCGTATGGCGGAAGCCGGTTAGCGTTGGTACTTGCCGTGATAGCGCTTTGCTCCACCTGCAAGTCGGCCAGAGTCATAAACGACCATACCCCAGCCGGCGTTAATGTCGCTAAAGTACCGCCGGTGGCAGGGCTGGCGTCTTCAAATCCGGGATTGACCAAGAGATTGGAACCGGACGGAATGTCAGGCACAACCGGCGCATTGAGACTGATGCTGTCAACATCGGCAATATTGTATGTGACATCTGTTCCGCCTGTCTTGTGAACATAAACTTTTGTCTGGGCGTTCATTGCCATTGTTCCAAGTACAAATATTGTCGCGAAAATCACACGAAAAGTGTTTTTTGATTTCATATTAAAAAAAAAATTAAAAATTGTTATTTTGTTTGTTTATTTTTTTTTCTTGATAAAACGTAACCGCCGGAGAGCATGGTTAATATTAGTAAACCTTCGCCGATGGGGGTTATGGCTGGATTTTCCGGTTCATCCTCTTCGCCAATAGCGCTGCTATTAGAAGGCCCTGAATTTTGCAACCAATTCTCAACGCGAGCTCCTATACCGGTTGCTCCGGCAAAGCCGCTGAAAGTAAAAAACAGTACGACTGTTAAAACTGTGATCTTTTTCATTGCTTTATGTTTTTAATTATACGTAATGAACTGTTTAACAACACTTGTTTTACCTGATTCAAAAATGGTTTTGACCAGATAAATATTTCCTTTGACCGGCAGCGCTACTTTTACGCCAAGCAAATTGTAGTATTCCGTTGCAACGGGTTTGTCGTTAGACAAATCCGGCGAGGGTATTGCGGTGACAACGTCAATGTTCAGGGAAGAACGCAACGCTTCTGGGGCAATACCACTTGCAACAACCACCGATTCAAAAGGTTTCAACTGATAACTACTTGAGATTCTTTCAAAGTTAACGCCTTTGAAAGCGTAAAAATAATCCGGACTGTTGGTTACAGTCGAATTTGCCACAGACGGGTTATAAGCTAACAGGTATTCTCCACTACTTTTATCAATTTCATTGGAATTACTTAATGTTATGTTGGGTTCAGAGGTAAAGGTAAAAGTGGCGCCATCAAGCGCTGGGGGAACCTGCAAAATATAACCGCCTTTCTCTATGGTTGGTGATCCGCCGGGGGTATAATGCGAAAACTGATCTTTATTGCCATCGCCTTCGTAGAATTTCAGATAGTAATCGCCCCTATCGCCAATTGAACCATAATCCCCCCACTTGTAGGTTACCAACAAGTCCTTGTTAAAATTCTCCCTGTCGGAATGTACCGAATCAATCTTAAACGGGAATCCAATGGGATACCACTGCCCTGCGGTAAAGGCTTTTTCAAATTTTACAACTCCGTTTGCCGTCAGGTTTTCACCTTCAGGAATTGTCAATTGACCGGTAGAATTGTCATTGGAATTGATGATGATGTCGCCATAATCGCCGCTCGTATATTCGGAGGCTGATCTTGTCGGGCCTTCCGCGTCAACAACAAAATCGGGAAGTTTGTAGAAATCGCAGTCGTCAAATAATAATAATGGGGTGACTGGTGTTCCATTGTAGGGTTGGTCTAACTGAAAACGCACCCTATTAACACCTTCAGGTATGGTCACAACTCCGGTTACAATAAAGGGGGAGATGTATGTGCGTTGTCCATTCTTTTTTTGGTTGTCGGTAGGTATGAGTACTTTACCATAAGTAGTCATGCCGTCCGGCGAGAGCACTTTCACTGTGTTGCTTGGTATACTCTGCGTATTGTTTACAGTGGTATAAGCAATCCGGACGCTGATCGCATAATTTCCCGGAGTCACGTCGTTTATCACTTGATATATGCCTGTTGAAGCGGTGAGAGAGACTCTTCCGCAATAGCTACCTATAATGGCATCCGGAATGGTGAGTCCATTACTTGTCGTGAAGAATGTTTGGGCGCTGCCGTTTGAGTAAACACTCGCACAGAGTGCGTCTTGAAACTGTGACAATGTTTCATCGGGATAATAATTAACGAACCAATCTTTATCCACTGGTAGCCACGGAGCAGGAAGAGGAGAATCAAGAGTTCCAGGGTTGGGATCTTCAAATCCGGGGTTCACTAATAGATTTGGATTGGGTTGCAGCTTGCGAAAAAAGCATTCGTCATAGCATATTAACGGAACATTGCCGGTGGCGGTGGGTCTATTATTTGTATTTTCCAGTTGGAATAGTATCGTATCAACCCCTGTCGTTGGTATTGTTATCTCCTTTTCCAGGTTGAAAACTCCTGTTGCGAACACAGGATCGGTAGCTGATAGTTTTTTGGCTTGATCTAAACCTATCATCACAGAGTCGAGAAGCGTGCCGTCTTTACGAAGAATTTTCACGCCTTCGGTTCCCTTGATAGATTGAGCATTATTCGCTAGATAGATTGCGAGGTTGCACCCAAACGTGTAGGTAGCGCCCGGAGTTACACCCACCTTCTGGAAGACACCGGCTGTTTGACCTGCAGGGAATCTTGCTGAAAAATTTCCGGTCAAAACGCCTGATAATGATGCTCCACTAACGCTTGAAAAAAAAGGACTATCATTCTTAGTTGTAGCCCCATCTCCACGATATGAGCTATACTTAGAAGCAATATTAGTAACACCGTAGAAGTCATTGAACCATTGTACCCGTACCGTATCCCATCCAGTAGGTATTTTGTTATTGTCTGTAGTGCTCGTCCCTGCAGCCGCAGGCGCTTCAAATCCAGGATTCACCAACAGATTCCCGCTCGCATACGTCTGCGCCTTCACAGTCATTGTTCCAAGCGCAAACAACGCCACCATCAATAATTGTAATAATTTTGATTTCATATTCTATAACTTTAATGGTTAAAAAAAATGGTTTTAACAGTTTTATTTCTTGATGAATTTAACTACCTGTTTGTCGATTTGCAGGAAAT
>Ga0123357_10007266_pt1 | contig 13660 bp, 6 predicted proteins | sample TergutEmb28metaG_FD_89873 | JGI IMG/M metagenome (GOLD analysis project Ga0123357, IMG submission 89873) | Embiratermes neotenicus P4 segment gut microbial communities from Petit-Saut dam, French Guiana - Emb289 P4 | ecosystem: Host-associated > Arthropoda: Insects > Digestive system > Gut ... | reverse complement strand
TTTTTTAATACCGGGGCAAAAAGGGTTGGGAGAGAAAAAAAAACCAACAAATAAAAAAAAAAACCCAAAAAAAATACTTCCCCCCCCCCCCCCCAAAAAAAAATGACAGTAGTAAAAAATTGGGGGGGAGGGGGGTACAGGTGGAGGAGTTGGAATGAAGTGCCTACAGTTCTAAACTATCAGTTTCCTAAACAGAAATCTCATCACTGACCAGAACAACCATAGACCTTGGTCAAATCAGAGGTAACCCAACCAACCTTTTCAATGAAAGACAAAGGTGCAGCTTATCAGTACAGTAACAGGCCTCATGGCTGTGAGGTTCCTTCCAAATATGCACTCAGCAATACCTTTGCAAATGCTTCCTGAGAGACTTCTGTCTTCTCCCTTTGTGCATCTGACCCTCTGGACGACTGAACGTCTGTCAGACCATCCATCTGAACTGAACATCTTTCAAGAATAAACCCTAACCTTTTATACTGTATTGTTCTTTATTTTTCTGCTGTACTCCGTCCTTGCTGACAGTGCACCATACCATTTGTTTGACCTCAGTCTAGTTGTGTGGCCTTCCGGCATCTGGTAGTCAGCAAATACCTTGTGTTTCAGTTATATCACAACATAAATATCCACTTTGCAACACGGTGTGGAATTCCGTAACATGCATAATCTTGCATCCTTCCTCCAATATCAACTTAATTTTCCAAAAGTAAATCTTAAATTCTTATACCAACATTTCTCAAATTTCATTGCATTACACATTTTTATCATGACTGCTTCAAAATGAAAATTAAGACAGTTCTTAGTGATATGGTAAAAGTAAGTCGACGTTTGGGTGTAGAAGAAATTTTTGCACATGTCTGTGCCTGCATACTCTCATATATTCCAGAATGATAACCTGTCAGTTCACAAACAGGTGATGGTAGTGATGTTGTGTTTTGTTAGTTGCATTGTCTAGGGGTAGAGCACTAAGGGGACCAGACATTGAATCAGATCACAACTTACTGAAGATAAATTTTAAAGTGAAATTAAGAGTAAAAACTGGAAATAAATGTAATGAGAAAAGAAAACTGGTGAATATTTTTCAAAATCTGAAGTGGAAACAAGAATATGCTATTGAAATTAATAATCAGTTTGAAATACTGGAAAATTTGGACGATGACGGTAGTATTGACAATAATATTAATGAAAAATGGGAAAACAATACAGTAATGAAGGAAACTAAACAGCAGCTTGTAGAAAAGGATGAAGGTACAGAAACATTTCAAAATAAATGGTGCAATGAGGAATGCAAATTTGCAATAGAAGAAATGAAGACAGCAAGAGAAAGGTGGTTGATAAAAGGAAGAAGGGAAAAGGAAGAGCAAGAGTATCACCATAAAAAAAAAGAAGCTCACAAAATAATTAGGAATAAGAAAAAGACATACATGAAAAATGTAATAGAATCAATTTAAGAAGGTCAGAAGCATAATAACACAAGAAAAATTAAGCAAACAGTAAACCAATTTAAGAAAGGATATCAACATAAATTTAGCATAATTAGGAACAAAAAAGGAGAATTGGCAATGAATACAAAGGAGAAAGCAGAACTATTTAAAGAATATTTTGACAAATTACTGTACACATAAGAACCAAGGGAATTAATTAAGAAAGGAACTAAAGAACTTAGTGAAGTTGAAGTTGACGTAGAAGAACTCACTATAGAAGATGTAAAAGAGGCAATAAGAAACTTAAAAAATAACAAGGCGGCTGGAACTGACGGAATACATCCGGAATTAATAAAATACGAAGAAATAAACTTCTGAATAGAATGTATGAACTAGTAAGACAAATCTGGGAGGAGGGAATGGTACCTGAAGAATGGAAAGAAACATAGTTCCTATACACAAAAGAGCAGACAGAGATAGGTGTGAGAATTACAGGGGAATAGCACTGGGAAATACAGCGTACAAAATTTTGTCAAATATAATATTGGGAAAAATTAAACCATATATTGAAAAAAATTATGGGGGACTAACAGAATGGATTTAGAGATGGAAGATCTGTAATTGACAACATATTTGCATTGAAAATAATAAACAAGAAACTTTAGGATCATAATCAGAGTGTACAATATTTATTTATTTATTGATTTTCAAAAGGCATATGACTCTATACATAGAGATACACTATGGGAATGTATGAAAGAGTTTAAAATTCCTACTAAATTAATAAATATGTGTAAAACATGTGTACAAAAGACAAGAAGTGCAGTTAGAATAGAAGGAACATTGTCATCTTTATTTGAAAATAAAACAGGCTTGAAACAGGGTGATCCTTTACCACCAATATTATTTAATTTTGCATTACAAAAAGTGATACAAAGTATAAAAATGGTTCCTATTGGTATAAAGAGTGGTAAAGAACAATTGAATGTATTAGCATATGCAGATGACATTGCATTAATTGGAAAAAATGAAATAGAAACAAGAAAACTTTTTGTAGAAATGGAAAACATTGCCAGAATGTTTGGACCAAGAAAAGACAAAATATATGATAGTGGAAAGGAAAAACAGTTTAAAGGAAAATAAAATAGGACATTTGAAAATAAAAAAATTACAAATTCGAAAGAGTGGAAAATTTTAAATATTTAGGAGTTATACTTAATGAAGATAACAATAAGCCAATAGACTTGCAAGAAAGGATAAAAAATGGTAACCAAACACATTTTATGCTACAAAATTTTTTTTGAAAATAAAAACATATCAAAGAAACTACAATTAAGACTAAAGAACACAATAATAGACAAAACGTTAACATATGCATCAGAAACTTGGACACTAACAAAGAGAGATAGAAAGCAATTGAACATTTTTGAAAGGAAAGTGTATAGAAGAATTTTAGTCCCATTTATATGACAATGAAACAGAAATTGGAGGATATTAATCAATAAAGAAATTTATGCAAGTGTTAAAAAATCTTCTATAATAGACAGTAAGGTTAAATAGATTACATTGGTTTGGGCATGTACAGAGACTGGAAGAAAATAGAATTCCCAAAATGGTATTGTGTATGAATTTGGGAACAACAAGCTTGAGAGGTAGACCAAGAAATAGTTGGCAAGATGAGGTGAGAGAGGATGGAAGAATAGTTGGTGGAGAAGGGTGGCAGGAAAAATGACATAACAGAGAGGGATGGAAGAAGCTCCTGAGAATGGCAAGGAATCGTCGCATTCTGCACACGCCATTGTAATGAATGAATTTTACAGGGGCTTGTCTTTTGAGAGATAGAACTCAAATTTGTTGACCAGATTATCTCCCAGTACCCCACATAAGAACTGAAGTTTTTATACACTGTACAAGTAAATAAGAATGCCTTTCATTCACTGCAGAACTTTGTGAAGAGTGGCACTAACAGAAGTAAAGCATTTGAATTTTCAACATGCCATAGGGTAAAATGAAATGGTGTTTCTCAAACTGTGGGTCATTTAACTGTGTTGTGTGGGTCACAAAACATTTCATGAATCCACTTGTTACTAACTTATACTACTTTGATAAGTGTATCACAAAGCATTATTTTTTGTAAATGTAATGTCACTTGTAGTGACATTGTAGCAGTGTTAGCTTGACCATCATATCATAAAAAAATGACACAGATCATTGATTGCCAGGGTTACCATCCTTGCAACAAAAAATTGTCAGATCTGCCAAACAAAATTATCATTTTTTTGCCAAGGTTATTGCATGGTTGGCATAATTTTGAGGAATGCCTTGAAAAACGTGGAAAAATTTAAATTTACAAAATCATTAAGACAGCTGTAGGAGGATTCGCAGTTTTAAACTCAGGCACATGTGAAGGTATGCGAATTCATCTCTATATTCATTTCATTAAATCATTGCAGTGTCAGCTTTCTTAAGCAGATTCCTGTTTTTTATTTTGCACCTATCTTTATATATGACTCTGGTGTTGTGAGACAAAGCTATTGTTCTAGTGTGCATATTGGCTGAAAAAGTCTGAGAAACAATACATGGTGGCCTGTGTCTCCATTGAAATTAAAGTTTGTAACTGAAAATATAAATCATTTGTTTGTCTAAGTATCATGCCATGGATACGCACAGGAAGAGTGAAAGTAAAGTTCCTTACTTGACATTAATCTAAACAGTATGTGAAATGGCAGTTTCTACCTCACAGAAAACACTGTGTCTCTGTTAAAAAGACCAACTGGTTAGTGCTATTTAGGGGAAATAAACACTTTTTTTTATGAGAATTACACCGAACCTGCATGCACCTTATGTGGGAGAAATGCATAGATTTGGTGATAAAGCAGTTGGTACTTATAGTAATGAATGGGGTGAGTGGTCAGATTTACTGTCTGGGAAAAAAGACCGCATTGTGCATTGGATAAGATGTGGATGGGCCTCAGAGTTGGTCTGGACCCTTTGGGAAATGAAATACTAATCATTCAGTGACAACTATAGTGTGAGATCCATGTGATCACAGTCTGATATGTTAACAGTGAAACGTACTGGTATTCCCATCTTATTTTTACAATAAAATTGATTCTTTCACCTTGATGTTAGATGTAACAGTATTGGATTGTTATTCCACATTTCTTTTCTTCAGCCTTTATTCTGTATTAAATTGTACAACTTCATTGAGGTTCGAGGCAACCACCTACCCATCTGCACAGTATTGTAATTCAGACTCTGTTTTATAGGAGTCATCAGTTCTGCGACTGGTGAACTACTTGGCAGCTTCCATCATTCCAACATGCCCACTGTGGCTCAGCAAACTCAATTCATTGCTGGAAAGGTATTTCAATAAAGAGACTAGGACCAACATTAGGGTGAGAGTGCTGAATGTCCTTTCAGATGTCATCCAGACCAACAGGTATACATATTTGTCTGTATGCACATTATTTTACATATATTAACAGACTTTTATATTTGTGCATTTGTTCATGTAAGGGTTAAATTTTGTGTTAATTTGTGCAGTATTTTCAAGTTTGCATTTGTTACAAAGGGTTGCATCATGCTATTGCAATTCCTACTGCCTGCGTAACATTCCCAGGGGGTAGGTAAATGACGTAATCATCACGAGACTGTTCCAGAATATTCCTGCTTATGTGGCAGGGTTTGTCCAGTTCAAACTGGTTCATTTCCATTGTCTCAAGCTAGGACTGGGGGCGACCGCATCGCGTCGCTAAGTCAGTAGTATACCAACTCCACACTTGGTTAGACAAGTGGAGGCATGGCTTCTTCAAAGGGGTGAAGCCATCCTACAATAAGTGCCGTTTTCAAGGGGGAAACTGTACTATGAAACATATACAAAGGGTACAGTATTGTGGTGTTAATATTATCAGTATTCGGTGTGTAGTCCTCCAGGAGGGAGCTAAGCAGACAGCACATCTTGTTACACTTGTGATTTATAACAGAGGGTTATTAATCAGGGCTGCATAGGGAAGTAATTACATTTCAATCCTCATAAGGAGAGGTTGAGTACTTTTATCAACAATAACAAAGTATCACTAACATTAGTTCAACGAACAGTGTTAGATCAACTGGCGTGTGCAAGTGTTGTGCACCATAATACATCATACAACATTAAATGCAGTGAATGATTTGCTATGATACGAGAAACTAATTATTGCACAGGGCAATCAGCAAGTTCTAAGAGTGATAGTGAATGTGCTAACATTTATTACTGTAACTTGTGGCATTCTTTTAGTAATAATTAATTCAAAATCTTAAATGAACCAGCAATTACTGACAAGCTAAAACCCAGCTTGTAGCTTTATGTTCCTCGAACCAGACGAGGCAACAGCATTTAAACATTTATTTTATTATAATTAATTAATTAATTAATGAAGTACATGGTGACAGTGCAGCAAAATGAAAGTTTTTTTTTAATACAAATATCACTGCAACAGTAAGTTGTCCAGCCAAACCCCAGATTTTCAGACATTGCATTCTGCCATCAAGTGAATCATTATTTGCTACTGAATAGCATTGCTTTGTTTTTCTTTGTACTGTATGGTTACACTTCTGTTAGTTTAAGTAAATATGATTTATTTAACCCTTTGGCACTGAATGTTGACTATAGTTGATGCGCATTGTGATGCTAATAAAACCGAATGTCTGCTGATGTCATTGACCAAGACACTGCAAAATAACTCATGACCTTTTATGTCCCAGGTCTTTTGCAGAATACGATGGGCAGTTAATTCTGGTACAAATGGGTTAATGTTATCCTCAGTTGCTCAGATTATTTAGTGTTGAATTGTAGGGTGATTAGTGAATGAATTGGAAAAGTTAAGGAATGAAGTGTTTATGGCCTAATTTTAGAATTGTTCTGGCATTTCCCAGCAAGGTTGGTTGGTTCACATCCTGATGGGTGATGCAGATGAGGCTCTCACCCCCCCCCTGCTTAGTTTTCTACCATTTTCATGTCCCATCTGTGCAGTTCCGCAATCATCTGTCTGACTTTCACTGGTCTCTTTTGCGTGCTGATCACATACTACAGTAGAATCCCAATTTAAGGTTTTCCTGCATTTTAGATTCATTTATTGTGGTCCTGGCCAGAACCCCATAAAAACAATGTTAAAATTTTCTCACTTTAAGGTTCCTTGTTAAGTTTTTCATGCATTTAAGGTACAAAAATATGGTCCCTTCACCATTTTGGAACCTTGATTTATTTGCTCATTAATCTTGAATTAAGTATTGCATTTACAGCTATGGAGGTTGGGCTGCATAAATAAGGCCACAGTTATGTACATTGGAAGTGGAGAGATGTCAGAATTGATTGCGAACTATTGCAGCAGTGTACAGTTGATTCTTAAGAGTTGACACACATTTTATCAGTAAACAATCATGTGGCAGGAAGCATTTACATTTAAGCACATTTCTAACACATTGCTTATTGATTGACATGAATTGTTGATGTAAGGTACCTTAGGATTTGCTGACTGCACTGCTGCCACATGTAGTGAAATGTACAAACTAGACAAACTGCTTACTGCAGATGTGAGTATCACTTGACTAGATTCCAGAATATCCCATCCTTGTGATGTGACCATGATTTTTATTGCATTTGTTGCTGAGTAGTGTGGTAAAGCACTTAAAACATCGACATGAAGTGACAAAAACTCTCTTTAAGTTTCATATTACAGATAATATGAAGAAGTGAAGGCCAATTCGAACATAATGTGCGTGAAAATGGCAAAACATTTTGGGCTGGTATCATCTTTGTTGAGAAATATAATCCCTACAAAAGATAAAATAAAGGAACTGAGAATGAAATGTGGAGTGCAAGCAGCAAAAAGAAGGGGCGGGGGGCATCAATGCTGCAGCTCCTACTGCATTATATTTCCTCTAGATACACTCCACTGCTGGAGATTCGAATGGGAAAGTAGTTTACCTCGAGAATGTTTTGTCTCCAGAGGAAGCGTCTTGCATTTGTCTCTTTTTTGAAAGATACTATCCAGGAAAGGTAATAATGTGGTAGTTTTTCCATTTGCTTTCCACATCACAGTACAGCACCCATTCAAATCACTCTGGTATGCTTGTTGCTATATAATCATGAACTGTCTCGAGCATCGTTTACTTTGTGCTGCATGTCGCTGCTGTTGTTGCCATCCAGAGTCAGAGGAATTTTTATTGGAATTCCCTTCACCTAGGCATCATGTTCATAATGTAACTGCCCTCTTGATTTGTCTGGCATAGGAGACCCAACTGGTAGAATGCTACCGCTTGCTTACCTGTCACAGTTCTTGCAACTCACATGCCCCTCCATCACTGCAAGGTGGAGATACCATTGGAGGTGTGGGATTAATGGTTTGGAACATGTATTGTTTGAATGTTCCAACAGAAGTGAGCTGACAGCATCCTGATTGACAGACCCACCTCCCTGTGCAAAGGCTACAGAGGTTGCAGCCAAAATGGCTAATAATGGCTTCAAAGCATAAAATGGCTGTTTGCATTGTGTTAAGAAAGACATAATATCAGTTACTGAAAAGAGTGTGGTGGAAGTGGTTATGTTAATGAAAAAAATGTAGACCACTGCATTAACAACTTTCTCTCGGGTATTATCTGTGGGTATGAACCCAGAGACATTTCTGATTCCAGACAAGACCTTGACACTGAAAGGTGAAACCTGTGCAGGAGGTCATGAATCCAAGGAATGATTAATAGTACTGCTTTGTACCAATGCCATTGGCACTGAACAATTGAAGCTGCTGATAACTAGAGAGTTTGCAAAACCCAGGTGTTTCAAGCATGTTGGCACTTTTCATTGCCAATACAGTAGTAATGTGAATGCATGGATGACTTATTCAAATTGAATACAAACATTATTAGGTATAAATTTAGGGTGAATTTAGTGTTTTAGTAACTACCGTGGTAATTTTCTGTTTGATATTGATACAAACCTCCTTTTAAGGTTTTACTCAGTTGAAGTGAAAAAAGCTGGTATGCCAGGAAAACCTTCTACTATTTATCATTCCTATAGTTACCATACTGTTACAATGGAAGGTGTGCCACATCTGTTGGTGTTTAGCACAACAGTAGTATTTATGATGCATGGTCCCAGAAATTTATGAACCTTATGTCTCACCAGCAGTAATTTTTCCTGCCATTGGGATATTGTCCCATGGTTTCAGCATGACTAGCAAATTGCGTATCCTTACAGGGAGCTTAAAAACAGAGTTCAAGTGGTCCCATTTTAGTGTTTATATACTCAAGTGGTTGGAACTTGAACCATGCTGAAACTGGGTTGTGTAGTCACTCTGATGGTCATGGAATGGTTCGTCTGGCTGCTCCCTAATTTTTGCTGCCATCAGTTAGTGTTCAGTATCACAGACTGCTTCCCTGAAAGATCATACATCAAGTATACTTGAATGCCATCCCCTGTCTGTCAAGATTTGATCACTGTGATAGGAATCTACCCATCAGCAGAGGTCCAAATGTATTGATGAATGTTTTAATGTGGAAAGGTAGTGTTTTTGACAATATTTTTGTGTGTGACAAAGTTTGTTGCTGTAACCCCACAGGCCGTAGAGTTATCATGTAAACTTTAATTCCCAATTGTTGTTTTGAAAATATGTTCTGTCCCTAATACTGCATTGGAATCCCCTAACAAAAATGACGTAATACCATATATGACATGTTGTCACTAACATACTCTGTTCTCTTAAATGGTGATTTGAATCTCTGATGTACAAAAAATCCTGTGCATAATTGATAATTTTTATTCACCCTTCTAAAGAAAAAGGTATACTCCTCTGCTGGTTCAGTGCCATTGTTTTCCCATTTGACCTGTGCTCCCTTTAAATATAAGTCACTAATTATCTTGCAGCTGTCTTCAGTGACCCTGGCCTGTAGAGACTCCTCATATTCTAAATTCCAGATTTCATGTCTGTTTCCATTGCGTAGGTCATTTCAAAGGATCTCAACAAGTCCAAGGTTCTGTGTAACATTCTGAAACATGTTCTGTAGAGTGAGGAGTTGTTAGCTTCTTGTCTGACCCCAAACTGGAGAACCTCCTTTTGGTGACTGTTTGCATCTGCTTGTCCATTATAGTTATGGCTCCCCTTCGTATCAGATGGCCATCTCAATCCACAGCATCAGGATGCATCATGTTCTGGAGACAGGGCCCACTTAATATTGTCATAAAGTTTCTTATCTATAATCTTTGGTGATTATTTGCATGTGTGTGTAGAATTCAAAGGCCTTTGTTTTATTCTCAGTTTAAGTATAGGCAGAACAGTGCCTATAAATTTTGCAGTTTCTAGTTACAAAGTTTTGCAGTTTTTTTAAGCTCATGCAAGACCTTCATGTATTTAGTTGTTCAGCGTTTGTTTTTACATCACTGTTTTTGTGGGCTTTTAAAACAGTTTCTATTATTCAGAGTATTTTTGCGTCATACTGTAAACTCATTAGGATGTTTATTTCTGAGTTCAGAGGGTGTATGGATGGCATATTCTTAATTGTCACAAAATACTGTGTTTTATCAGCAGAGCAATATATGAAGATGACTTAATAGAGAGGATTGTAATACCCCATCTGCAGCACATTGATACTGACTGTGATATCATAGTGAGGAATGCAGCATCACAATTACTGGTTGATCTCTGTGTAGAGTGTGAGAATAAGAGGTGCCTTGAGCTAATGGACATACTTGAAAAGGTTTGTTAATCTTTAAGCATGCATTTCATATGACCAGTTTCTCTTTCCTTCATGGTATATGTGCTCTGTACCAGTATATTACCTGCAATGCAGTACCAGAAAACTTGTCATGACAACAGAAAATTTGAGATATACACAGTTCTGGGTCATATCAACATGTTTAATACCTCAGTTGTTTTACCCCCTTACCCGACACAGAACACGGTGACCGAAATCTTGTTAGTGAGATGTATGTGCATAAAGTATACATAGTGAGTAATTCCAAGAATTTTAATATGTCTGCTGTACATATTTACACTAGAGTTGTACATTAAAACAGACTGCTAGTGACATGAAATTCAATATGAGTTGCTTAATCTGTATTGTAACATGGGTGTCCTTAAGTCAGATGTATGTCAGCTGCATTGATGTAAATTGTTGAATGGGATGAAAGGATTCCTACATACATCAATAAGAATGTACTGGAGAGGAAACAAATGTAGCATTTGTAAAGCCCCAACCTGCCATTCAGTTTAGTAGAACCAAGGAAAACTATGAAGAAACTTGCGATAACTGGTGCTTTGTTCAATTTGTGGTCCTATTTGTACATCGTTAATTGACATTCAGCCCTTTCAACTTCCTACTCATATTTTGGGTCATTTATAAGCTCCAAAATGTGGCTTCTTCACGTATTGTCCCTTTGAATTTTTTGACGTATTTTCTTCTTAATTTTGCAGAATGTGTAGACACTTGTAAAAAAAAACAATCAACCCCTACTTCACAGCTTTGAGGGAAAATTTTCTTTCATTACTCAGGCTGTCCAGGTAGCTACAGATAAATAACAGAAGCTTGTTTTTAAAAGCACCAGCCCAAAGCAGGAAGTTTGAGGTTGTAATTTGTAACATTGACTGGCCTTGAATATACAGTTGCAGTCAGAACTTTCTGGCACCTTAGAAAGCACTGATGTATTCATGTATGCAGTGAAGACAAGCAGTGCAGAACAATCATAATGCACACAAAAAATAAATACTAATAAAAACAGGTATATAATGGATGTTCACAAATACCTATGCAAACAGACTGACTCTTTCTTAAAAATTCAATACGTGTGTGGACTTGATAAGTTTACTTACTTATTCCATGGTGCAGAGTCCTTCTTGAGAAGCTAACTGGTTTGCAGCTAGTCAAGAAATTCCCTGCATTTCACGGAACCCGAAGGTTCATTACCACACTCACAAGCGTCCACCATCTGTCTGTATCCTGGGCCAGCCCTATCCAGTCCATATACCCACATCCCACCTCCTGGAGATTCATCCTAATATTATCCACCCATCTATGCCTAGGTCTCTCCAGTGGTCTCTTTCCCTCCAGTTTCCCGACCAAGACCCTATACACCCCCCTCTCCTCACCCATACACGCCACATGCCCAGCCCATCTCATCCTTCTTGATTTTATCACCCGCACAATATTGGGTGAGGAGTACAAAACATTTAGCTCCTTGTTATGCAGTCTCCTCCATTCTCCCATTACCTCGTCCTTCCTAGGTCCAAATATTCTCCTCAACACCATATTCTCAAACACCCTCAGCTTCCTTTCCTCCTGCAATGTCTGCGACCAAGTTGATAAGTTTAAAGAATGTAATTTATGTAATTTTGTTTTTGAATCGTGCATACTAGAAATTTAAATAGCCAAATGGAGCATAACAAATTCAGTCGTATGTGGTTGTTTAAGCCTGGCAGATATAATTTAAGTTCGTTACATTCGAAACAAAATTTAGGCACAATGAAAGCAAGTCTGGTGTTAAGCTGGAATGTTCTCAAACTGTACCTCTGATGCAGTTTTGAGCATGGAACAAGACTTGAATTTTTTTCAGTTCTGGTTTTGTCTCAGAAATTGTTCATATTCAAGAAATGTGTAGTGTGGGCAGTAAATTGTGGCCATTCAGTTTCATTGATGTGTAATGAAGCTCGGCTCTGAAAAGTATGTCACTTGTAAAGATGTATAAACTGAGCAAAATTAAGCATTAATATTAAACTACTTATAGTTACTGTTGTGCAGTTGGGCACTATGTTACTGTTGTAATTCTTGTTCAGGCAATCATGAAATTACATAGTCTAGGCAGAGGAGTTAATATAAACTTCATTTTCTGTCTAAGATTGGTACATTTGTTAAGTGACGTATCATATTATGAACTGCTAAAATTAAAGAAGTGTTATTACAACATTGTGCACTGTTGTGATGTTCTGTTAAGTAATTATCAACATTTTTGACTGTCCAACCTATTTTTCACAAGACTAGAATCATCGATGAATTGTTAACCAGATAATCTAGTTTGCATTTTTTAACATAACAGGATTTGTTCATGTTCATAAAAATGTTATTCCATTTCACCACATAGTTAACAAAATAAATTTCACTGTATGAATTGAGCATCCTTCTATGCCATGTCATTCATTTTTTGCCGTACCAAAGCTTTGTACCTATGTGACACCAGGAAGTGTAAAATTAATGTACATGTTTGTATAAAATATAAGGTGGAATTTACAGCCATCCTGTATCAGATTCTGATAGAGCTAAGTCCTTTTCATAATTATTATTTAATGTGAACACCCTGTTCATAAGTCTATCCCCCCTCCACCTCCACCACCCCCACCACCCCCTTTCTCACATGCCTTGAAACAAGTATTTACTTTTGCTATAAATGTATGATTTTCAGAAATATAATTTTAAAAAAAATGCAGCTTCTTGTAGGTATTTAACTTATCAGCCCACAAGTTTATAACCACTACTGTGCAACATAACCTGGAATATTTTTGCAGGTTTTAAACAGACCATATGAGCAGTACGCACTGGACCAAAATGCAGTTGTGAATGAGATGGATGTTCTGGATGTGAAGACTGTTGTGAGTGGACTGATTAAAATCTTCAAAGAGAAATTATATCAGCTTCCATCTTCCCATGCCACCAAAGCATATCGCTTACTGGTGAATCATCTGGAATTGCATTACCAAAAACCTGTTGTTTTTGATAATGCTAGCAGTATCAGATACATAGTAAGTATAAGATCCTGTAGAACCTTTGTCCTCATGTGTTTTTGTTCACTGTTTGCCTGTTTTGTCAGTGTGTAATGAAATCTCAAGATAAACAAGGCATTTAGTTTCACAGAATGACTTTTCATTCAGTTGTCTTAACAGTTGTAGTTCAGCATGTCTGTAACTTAAGATTTAGAGGATTTGATTTTCTTACCAATTTTTTTTTCAATATACAGGGTGTTTCACGACTTGTGGACATTACTGCAGGAGGTGATTTCCTAGGTCTTTTTGATCCAAAATGTTCATATAAACATGTGTCCGATTTTGGACGGTTACGGAGTTATGACCGTTTTAAACTCAGAATAGAAGGTAACAATTATTGACAATAAACGGAACAAAATAATAAACCAGCACAGTACATGATACATTTAAAGTATAAATGTAAAGTTAACTTCATGAAATTACCTTTAATTTGAATTGTTCTGTGCTTAAAGC
>Ga0123357_10007264_pt1 | contig 13665 bp, 9 predicted proteins | sample TergutEmb28metaG_FD_89873 | JGI IMG/M metagenome (GOLD analysis project Ga0123357, IMG submission 89873) | Embiratermes neotenicus P4 segment gut microbial communities from Petit-Saut dam, French Guiana - Emb289 P4 | ecosystem: Host-associated > Arthropoda: Insects > Digestive system > Gut ... | reverse complement strand
CCAATGCAGTAGGGTTGGTACTTACTGTAATGGTGCCAATGCAGTAGGGTTGGTACTTACTGTAATGGTGCCAATGCAGTAGGGTTGGTACTTACTGTAATGGTGCCAATGCAGTAGGGTTGGTACTTAACAAATGTTTCAGCTCTTACGTGTTTTTCTGTTACGTAAAGAAGCGATGAAATAAATTTTATTTTGTGTTAAATTGACTGTCCTCTTCAGAAGACTCGCCAGCGGACTCGATCACGTGCCACTTACACTAAATCCGTACAGTCTATTCCACGTCTTAAAATTTTAACATTCTCCTGCCATCGTGTGTTCTGATAGTGTTTTGTGTGTGTGCCCAGCTGTTGCTGCATGTTCTCATATACAAGACAACAACATGGCATTTATTTCGAGCAAGTGCTATAAAATGTATGCATATAGCAGTATAATCGTTTGGTCTATTTGTGTTACAAAAATGAAAGTTTTGCATAAAGAAAATGAGATGTGCAATATTGTAGCTAAAGTTTTATGCCTGTTGGAATTTTTGACGTTTTGAAATTACGTAGCAGTGTCATCAAATGAGTTTTGTTTTCCGAACCGGTGGAAAAGATTCTATAGCATATACAGGGTGTCCGGTCTAGAGGTATACAAAAATACATGCTTATATTTTAGTAGAGTGCAAACTGAACGTGATGGCACACGCGCAGAAACCAGATTCGGGCTTCCAGCGAAAACGGACGAGTCCATTTATATCGGCGGGGGGTGTCAGTTCAGTCGAGTACTGGCTTTCTTGGAGTGAGGGTCGGGGGAGAACGATTGTAGTAATACTGGATGGACTGTTCCGAGTCAAACTGAAAACTGCTGACTACCCACACCATTCGCCTCTTTCCCCTTCACTTCTCCTCCCGTGCGTCACCGTGTGCCATCAGATTCCGTTTCCACTCTACCCTCCTAGAACCCAGGTCTAAATGTGTTATTATTATATGAGGGGGATAATAAGAGAGACAGTTAATGTGAACAATCCATATTATGTGCAAGAAATTAAACACAATATTCAATGATAAATTGTTAATACTTCAAGACAAGGGCTCCATCATGTGTTAAGTATTTTCAGAGTGCAAGGCCTGCATACAAGTTGGGGGTTGCCAACCTAAGGCTATCCTATAAAATATAGTATGCTACAATGCGGGGGGACTCGTGGTCTAGTGGTCAGAGTCTCTGACTACTAATCATGAGGTCCCGGGTTCGATTCCCAGTTCTACTGTGGGAATTTTCCCTGAAGGGGAGGATTCCCGCGGTGACCATGGTCTGAGTAGGTTAGTAGAAATTAGGTTTCAGGGCCCTCCTGGCACTACATCCTCCTATATCATCACTCACATCATCGGGACAACGTAACTGTGCCTCGTGGGCTTCCGAACCTGAGAAGTCGGTCACACTTCTGCCATGGCCAGGAGGGAAGACCACGAAGTCCGTCAAGGACATGTGGGGCATTGGATTAAAAAAAACAATGCGGGGGGAAAATGGACTCCAAATTCCCAGTAGATTCAGGTTTCCTTTTATTCGTACTTTTATTCTGAAGATAGAGGGAGTACATTCCTCCAAAATGCTGGTACCCACTTACCAGACTATATGATGTCTCAAGACAGAAGATCACATACAAATCTTCACTGCTGTTATGACTCCGTATGTTATAAATCAGTACTATGTAATCAGTATTTTGCATGACAGTTTCTGGTACAATGTCCAGCACAAATACGATTATGGTTTGAACAACACAGTACTCCATCATCAAGTTGGATTCATTAATGGCATAATATATCATAAGATATTTAGGTCATATAGCCTGTGCATTAAAAATTCAATATAATGATAACCATAAATATTAACTGTTTGTTGAACTGATAATTAATTTTATGTTAGCTGCACTGCAAAAACATAAAGAAACACCCCAAAACATTAAAAATGTAAATTCAAGTAACATCATCTTTGTACTGCATACAGGACCCCTCAAATACATGATGTTGCCAAATGTTAACAAAATCCTATTATTTACTAGCACCTTCAACTGCAAACAATGCTGGTGAACATTTTCACAACACTCAACCAAACTAATGGTTGCACATATTATGGATGTACAATGTTATCATCAAGAGCCAGATTGGCATAATTGGTATAGCAACTAGGCTACACAGACTGGATGGTCTTGGGTTTGAATTCTGCGAAAGGCAAGACATTTTTCTCTTCTCCAAAATATCCAGACAGATTCTGGAGTTAGCCGGGGTTCTTTCCTCGAGGTAATGAAGCCAGGCTGTAAAGTTAACCACTCACCACTATCTAGTGGTAAGAATGAGTGGAGCTAAACCTCGGCTCCCCATACATGCCTTCATGGCATGGATAAGGGAAACTTTCCCTTTACACTGTTACCATGAATTTATAAATACATCAGTAGTCTCCTACCCAACGACCACAGAAAACTAATTCTTACCAACTTAACAAACCTGTCAATTCCATATTTTTAAACAAACTCTAAAATGATTTCTATCTCTTGCATTACACACTCAGTTCAAATAATTAATCTGGAAACTGAATGCTGGCCAATGAGCAAAATGCACTTTGTGATTACTGTTACAATTACACATAAAACAATAAAATAACTTGCACTTGATGCTACAGTCTCAGTTCTATAAATAGGTCAGGGCAGATATCTCACCTGATCAGCTTCAGTCCCTGAATCAGAAGAGGATCGAGTGTCAGATGTGAGAGACGACGACACACTTTCATGTCCAGAACTGCAGCCACTGCTGTCTCCGCTCAGGTTACGCCCATGTCTCTCCTCCTTTTTATCCAACAAGTACTGTAGGAAGATATTTCAAATAGAAATAGAGCATTTACATAAACAAAGCAGCCAGAATAACCAAGTTTTGACACTTCCATGTCTTCTCTCCATTCCCTTTTGAGAAAATATCTGAAGATGACCTCACAGGAAGCAAAGAAACTTCTTCCTCAACATAGTATCATGATACCCCGCAGTCAAAGGTGTTAATAAATAAAATTTTTTCCAGCATAGACCTTATTCCCTGATATTTCTATGTTGCATTAAAGCATAATGCAAAAAAGTTGTGTGCCATTATATCTTGGACTGCATTCTACATATGTATGGTGAACGTAGGAAGTTCCTACTGTAATCACTGGAGATTTTAAGGGTCACCACCCATCAGTTCACTTTTGGCGTCATAATTCATATTAAAACAAAGTGGAAAATTGGAAACAAACTGTATATATAAAAACTTTATATAATCAGACACACTACAGACAGGATGGAACTTTCATAAGAAAATGACAGTTAAGTACCTGACAGAAGATTATACATGGAACTGATTATTAGTACGTTACATGCATGACATGTTATATTACACAATGAAGTGCAGGTAATGTGATAGTGTAAGAATGTAAACTGCAGCAGGAATATGGACACATCCTGAACTAAAGTATTGATCATTTATTTCATACTCTTTTTCTGTTTATACTCTTACCGCATGGGAAACTGGGAAGTATATCACTACTAGCAGCTGGCAGTAACTGTGCATGTGCCACAATCCAAACCAAGAGTTCTGACCTATCACAATATGCCACTGCCAGCATAACATGTTTTATCATCACAACTTGAAACTTGCCTCTTCATCAGCTGAAGCATTTGAGCGGGACTTTCCTGTTATGTGATCATGGGCATCAACGGTTGGCCAGTATTCAATATCTTTCTCCTTTTCCTGTACAAAGAGCAACATCAAAACTTTAATGATGAAAGAAACTACTTTTAAACTGTTTACAATAATTTAGGGCAAAAAAATTCTATAGTTTGTTTCACAGAACTCCAAGAGGTAAGAAAAAAGCAAACTTTATCTTATAAAAACTGGAGGAGGAACACACCAAGGATGCAGGATCATCTAAAGCTTATATCAGTGGATATGCATAGCATAGGGAAGGACTGTTTGTTTTACTACTGTTGAATTATATACAAATACCCACTACACAAGAAATTTTAGGTTCTGTTACAATTCCATTGGCGCTTTTCACGGTAAAAAGCGTTCTGTGGGAAGCACTGAAGTAAAAAATAATGAAGAGTATTTATATGTATAGTGAATCAGGTTTAGTTAAAATAGAACATGTCATGGAGCAGAAGGGCTTTGAAATGCTGCCCAAAAAAGCAACAACTGTCACATGGAAATGTTAAATAAATACTGCATTACAAGGTGAAATTGGTTAAAAAATCATCCTCATATATTAATACAATAACGTCTGTTTGCAAAATCAATCTCTTCAAGACGGACACTCTTAGAAAATGTATGATTTGGCATTGATTGTAGTCTCCTTTGTTTTTATTAATTCCATCTCACAAACTTATTTTTAAAAAAGATGGGTAACATTAAAAATTAACTGTAATGCATTCACTGGAGGTGAAGGAAAGTACATTATATGTGTTAGCTTCCCTTGGCCTCCCCTGATAGCAGCACTGTCAATTTTCAAGCAAATTACTTTAACAGAACTAATATACAACTTACACAGTCTAAACGGTTACATGAGCATGTAGAAATTACTCACTCTGAAAAATTATCCTTATACCCAGGATTCAGTTACATCTATCAGATCCTACAACTCCCTTCAAAGCATTCAGATGACAATTTCCAATCAAAACTGTGTTGGCTATGACAGTCAAAAATGCTCTAGGGCTGATGCATAAACATGCTGGAATGCATCTACCACTACCTGTTTTAGTCCATGGCCAGCTCTATAGTACGTTTTCCCTGAGCCTCTTCATTTGACAACGCTGTTGTTGCAATTACTGAAGGGCATTGACAACTTACAGTAAATAACAGATTTGCAACATCAAACACTGTGTAGTAAGAAGTGCCTTAAAGTTTCAAGAATATAAATACATTTTTGTTGATTAAATACTTTACTTTTTCTCCCTACAAATTATTTGCAAGAGTACAACTAGTAAATAAAAATAAGAATTAAATACATTGGCAATTGTGAATGAACAACCTCCAGTTTCATTATTACGGGCTGTCTGATAACATATCACTTACTGCAATTATCCACTGCATAATTAAACAACAACAAACTAAAACATTTCTCACAGGAATAAGAGATCAAATAGTCACAAATAACAGTGTCATGCCATAAAACTGGAACATTATTGCTAAAACTGGAACATTATTGCTTTTCCATCTCCAAAAGGACACATCTTGCAACTAAAGTCTGGCAGATCCATAATATTCAACACTACTACTACCACCCAAGTCCATCATCAAACTTGACTTTTGAGCTCAATTCTGACTTGTGCATGATGTATCTTTCTTATAAAACACTTTGAAAATGGTGTAGCATCATTATGACAGTGAGTATATTCCTTGCACAGTGTCCACTGTTTGGATAAGAAAAACAGAAAGGTATGGTATTTTGGAAACAGAGTCCCTTCATCCTCAGGTAGGTAGAAAGGAGGGGGCACACAAATCCCAGGCATGTTTGCCCGGGAAACTAAATTTTGTACTGTGGCACCGAATATATGTGGGCTCTCAGTGTGGAAATTGCTTTATATCAACTTTCTGGCACCTGTAATTGGAGGTGGTTTCTGGATTTCTGTATATCCTGGTCCTACACTGCTATTACTACTCTACCACTACAATCATCCCTCTTCTCTCTAGAACATTGTTTAGTTAATCTATTCCCTGGCACCCTCTTACAGTGGCTGTGTCTTACTAACTTTATTTTCCATTTACATCCACAACATGTACAGAGGATGGACACAGACAGACTACCAAAACGAACACTACAGTATAAACCAAAAGGACGAAGGAACATTGGACGACCGAGGAGAGATGGAAGGATCAACTTCATCTTGAAGATCAAGGAACAGGAAACACCCCTAACCCTTCAGGAACATGATGATGATGATAATGATGATGACATCTAATTTCAATAGATGGTTTCCACTAGTGTTACAGTTCATTATTTTCCTAGGGGCTACATTCTCACTCATACGCAGCCATTTCCGACATTTGAGGTCTCTTCTACACATCATCATTTCTGAACACATGAATAATGTACTTCCTTACCCAAACACAGGAGACATCTTCACCTCTCTCAAATCCTCTCTTAATCCCTTGCAACTTCCTAACCCGTGTTTTCAGCCACATCAATCCAGTTATCCCATTTCTTATAGTCATCAATGAATTCTCTTTACCCCATGTTCATTTAAATTTGCTATATAAGAAGGAATCCTCAATGAACTCTGCAAATAAGGTGATCAAGAGCACAGTGTGTACAGGGAACAATACTCACCTTTGATGGTCCAGACCAGCTATGAGGTCCACCCAGCCTCCTATTCAATGGGTACCAGAACCTCTGACCTCAGGGACAAAGCAGGTATAGCATGAAACTGACAACTCACCTCCATCTTGTAACAAGGTTAGGAATGAACACTGCAATACGTCCATACATCCACATGCCTTCCGTTGTGTACAGGGACAACTTTACATTTCACTCATCTAGAGCAATCAGACACATCACAGGTTTCACAGACCAGGGAATAAAGAAGGTGACAGAAGGGCCCCAAAATGTTGGTCTAAGTCTCCAGATTGATGTGGCTGGTCACATTACATCATTTTATGACTCTGTTGCCCTGGAAGCTTTATGTCATAATTACTAATATAAAAGAAGTACTAAGTAGGTATATAGCAACAGGAACAATCAACTTAAATGTGAAAAAGTGTTGATCTCTATACTTCAATAAAACTGGGTGACCATTTATTTCACACTTTTCACATAAGTTTTGCAGAATTTAATTGTATGTGGTTACTTACAGATGGAACCAGGCCTGGTGGCAACTTAACTTGAACATCTTGCATTTCCTTGCACCTCTGCCAGACCCTGAAACAGAGACATCAGTTACTAACACCAATGCACACATTAATTTGCCAGTTTCAGTAGCTCTTACAGCATTCAGCTGATAATCCTTAAGTCACCACAACTTCCCAGCATAAAATTACATATCACAGCTCCACAAATGTAGTGCCAGAGCACAGAAATATTAAAATACCACGTAGTACATCATACATAAAATTTACAGTGTAACAATAAACATCACAATTTAGGAACCAGCACTCTGGATTCATATTATAAACATTATGAGAATAAAACTTGATGCAGAAATTGAGTGTCTGATGTGCTGTGGTCTTCCAGTCTACCAAATACAGCAAGGCTAGTCACAACCAATTCTTCTTATCATTTATAATTATGCTTTTATTTCCATTTTCACTCTATATAATCTATGTAATTGTGCATATCAGTACTCTATTCTGTTGAAGAGGCACACACACACATGCACACACATGTGTGCATGCCTACATACACAAGAATGCAAACAGGTTAACCTTTTGGCGCCAGAATTATTTTTTTAATTTTAGCACACACTGTATATAAAATGTGAATAAAACAGGAACCAAATATGTTAAGATTTATGAAACAAACTGCATTTTGAAGACGAAAAACGGAGAGTACATACCACATTTAAAATATTCAGTACCTATATTTGTTGAATAAATATATAAAATGCAACGTTTAGAGGTTAGCGGTGAGGTACAACCACTATAATCGTCGTTAGGCGTCAAAGGGTTAATCAACTCAACTAAAACTATGGTAAAATAACTCAACCCTTAGCTGATCCATAATGTTGCCCTGTCCCGGTGCAACAGGTGTCACAGATTTTCACAGACAAGGCACTTCACTTCCCATCTGTACAACTCATTTACCTAATATGCATTTTTGTTACCCTCCCCCTTAGCGTCCCAAGTTGTCTTTTCTCAAACAGACTCATATTTGTGTGTAATTCTCGACTGTCTGGTAAGTGGTACATGCCCTACTAATCCTATCAAACATAATACATTCCGTCAAACCCCCAATGGCACATGAAACAGACGAACTGCTTAAGCTCTTCATTAAGTAACTTGCTCCAGATCCTGTTTCAACATCATACAGTGAAACTTAAGTTTCTATGTTCTCTGAATTTACGTTTTCCCTGATTTTACGCTATAAATTAATAGTCTCTACTGAAAGGCCATAAGATCAGTGTTAAAATTTCCTTGAATTTATGTGTCCTCACTTTGCGTTTTCCACGACTGTACATTCAAATTTTGAAGACTTGCCAGCAGAAACTCTCTGAATTTTATGGACATTTCCATTTGTGAATCTTTCAACTTACGAGTGTTATGACTGGTCCAGTGAAATTAGCCAATAAAATGTGGGCTGCTTCTGTTATGAGAATGAATTCAACCAATAAAACAAGTGTTGGAAGCAAGCAAGCCAAGCCATGCCACACTATTTTTGTTTGAATTCTTGTAGGGAAAGCAAGTGTGGAATTGTTTAGTGTTCAACGATTGTCGCAAGTCGAAAACTTTCCACTTACTATGAAAATGTCCTCAAATGTGAAGAAAATGAAGAAACAACGTAAAGTGTTTTCAATAGCCAAAAAAACACAAATATTAGCCAAAGTTGATGCTCACGTGGGAACTCAGGTGGATCTAGCAGCAATGCTTGGTTTGTCAGTATTGACATTAAACATGACAGTGAGTAGTAAAGGGTCCGAAATAGGGAAAAGTTACTGGCACTGTGGGCCATCATTTTCTAAAGAAACCAAATCTCTGAAGACTTTGCCAATGGAAGAACTTGAAACCATCCTTTTGGCATGGTTCATGCAAGCCCGTACCACCAATGCATCCACTGATGGACCCCAACTGAAGGAAAATGCTCTACATGCAGCTGTTCGTCTAGGTATGGGTGGATTTTGGACTTCAGATGACTGGACCGATCATTTAATAAAATACATAACCAGGTATACAAGTCTATGTTGGGAGAAAGTGCCACTGTAAATCCCAATACAGCGATGGACTGGAAAAGAAAAGTACTGCCTTGATGGATACTAGCTGAAGGACATGTGTAATGTTGATGAAAATGGACTCTTCTATAATCTCCAGCCCAAGTACAACAATGACATACAAAAGGTGATTCTTGCCATGGTGGAACAAAATCAAAGCAGAGGGCCATTGTTCTGCTTGGTTGCAATGCTGATGGCACAGAGAAATTACCTCCACTGGTGACAGGCAAGAACAAAAAAACCCACTGCTTCAGAAATGTAAAAAATCTCCCCACCAATACACAGCTAATTCCTGTTCATGGATGACTTCAGCTACTTTTGAGGAGCTTCTTGTGCAATTGGATCACCAGATAGGGGCAAAAAACACAAAATTCTTGCTATTTATGGAACAACGTGTTGCACATCCAAGAGATAACACTGCTCGGAAAAATAGTGAAGTTATATTTTTCCCCCCCCAAACTGCACAAGCCATTTGCAGCCACTGGATACGGGGATCATCCATACTTTCAAATGTCAGTACAGAAAGCAACTCATACGGAAGGCAGTAGCAGTGATCGATGGAGAATTACTCAGTGATGCAGGATCATGTGACTTGTGAGAATGAAGAAGAAGAAGAAAAAGGAGGAGGAGTGGAGGAAGAAGAAGAAGAAGAAGGAGGAGGAGGAGTGGAGGAAGAAAAAGAAGAAATGGAGGAGGAGGAGGAGGAGGAGGAAGAAGAGGAAGAGGAAGAAGAGGAAGAGGAAGAAGAGGAAGAAGAGGAAGAAGAAGAGGAGGAGGAGGAAGAGGAAGAGGAGGAGGAGTAGGAGGAGGAATAAGAGGAGGAATAAGAGGAAGAAGAGGAAGAAGAAGAGGAAGAAGAAGAAGAAGAAGAAGAAGAAGAAGAAGAAGAAGAGGAAGAAGAAGAGGAGGAGGAGGAGGAGGAGGAGAAGAAGGCGTGGAGGAAGCGCTTACTGAGAACAAAGTTCATTTTTTTATGCTCTTCAAGGACTAGAGGCAGCAAGAAAATACATCCAGCAGTCCGATGTAAAGGATGACATACAGTGATGGGGCGTATGCTTGAAAACAAGTTCTATGCAATGAAACATCAAGAAAAATGTAAACAAATAACAAAACCGGACAGGATAAAAAAAAATGAAATTTATTCTGTTTTGATTTTGCAAATGACTGCTGTTTCATGAACTTTATTTTAAATGATTAATGAAATAGTGAGTTTCGTTGTTTTGAAAGTTTGCAAAAAAATAAGCATTATTATACTGAGCCAACTTGATTTTAAAAATGAATAAGATCAAGGCAGTGAGAAATATCAATCTTCTGTTTTTCTACGTTTTCCCTGATTTTACTGTTTTTCAGGAAGGTCTACATGATGATATAATATAGGGGTTTCACTGCGTTGTGTGTATATTATCAGCAGAATATGCTTACATGTTTTTCATGTCACCCTATGCAGAAACAAATTCATAAAATACAAAGATATAATTAAGAAAGGCCAAATAACACACAGACATCTCCAAGCATACAGAAAGCAAAATTTCTCCTGTCAAAACACTTAAACTATGATGCTTTATATACTTTTGAAGTAGCATTTTTTATTTACTTCTGTTACAGCTAGCTATATAACACGTCACCTTAATGAATGTTAGGTGATAAAACAAACAAACCTTAACTGAGTAGTAAAAGCTGGACAAACAATGTCATACTAAATTTGATTTTTAAAAATAATATTTGTGTATGATCTTAAGATACATGTATCAAAAATGTTTCTTCTATAATAAATATGTAGATGGGTACATTACAATATGTAACACTGACCAATACTGTTAAATGATGCCTCCCCCCGACCAAAGTAATTACAAAGCCATGATCAGTCCAACTCATTCCTCCATGACCGCTTTTCTTGGAAGTGAAACTCTTTTCAAAAAACAAAGCCCTACATCTTCTATTGTTCCCTCTTCTGTCTGAATTTAATGAGCTGTCAGTCAATTGGTTCCTCATTTCAAACACTGACAGCCAAGATCTCATTCAGTTTCTGGTTCACTATTATGGCCACAGGCTTTTACAGGTCTTCTTACATTGCTTAATAACTGGTAAGCTTCTTGTATCAAGCAATGTGGCAATGTACCTTTAACACATCACCTTCTTGGAAAGTGCCGCATTACGTAACTTCATAAGAAAGATAAATTAATGTTTTTAGGCTGATGTCAATGATTTACGACAAAAACAGGATAAAGTTATCTCTCATAGTTGTTTTTGTCTCTTGGTTTTCAGAATGCTGTGTCACTATTTGGGATGCTGTTTAATGATCATCAATTCAGAGAAATGTCCTTACAAATGATGGCTGCAAATCTTTTTATCTTGATATAAACTGTGACGGTGAACAGCACGCTTCTCAAGTCATGCATGAGATAGCTTCCCATGATGTGCATTTTGCAATGCAATGAACACCTGGACTGTCCATGAGAATTCTCAGAAATGAACAGATTCAAGTAGATTCTGTAAGAGGAACTTTACTTTCAACTTTCTAATGCTTGTTGTAGCTACATAGGAATTTTGAAACATTTCTAAGGTCAAATATATTCTTGCTGCAATAACATCATGGTCTATATGAAATGAGAATGAGTACATTAGGACACTTTAAAAAATTATGAAAGTGACAAGAGGTTTCTTTATTCTGAGTAATGCTAGGAAGGGAAGGAAGAAGGCTTTAGGAATGAGAAATTTACAGTTCATTTTTGTAAACATTTCTCGAGAAACGTATCTTACTCATGTCATTACGGTAGCAACTATACCCTCTGATGAATCTCAAGAGGCATTCCAATTTACAGGACTACAAACCTTTTTGAATTACTGTGAAGTATCCATCTACAGCCACAAACGCAGGCAGACCACAATAAAACCCTTACAAGAAATTTCTAAGAAACCTCTTTGCCCAGCCAAGCTACAAATTACTAATTCCAAGAAGAATTCTCTTCTGTGCACTTAAAACTTCCCCTCCCCCTTATTCATTTACTGGAGACTTGAAATTGAAAGAAGCAGGCCTCAACTGAAGCACGTATGCTGTTATACATCGACATCTGCCACAGTTGGTGTGGGGTTCTGAGCCTGATCACTTCTCTTCCCTTGTGAGTGTGCTGGACACCAGTGTGTTGGGTAAGTCTCTTCAATAATCTATTCTCCTTCATATACCATCCATTCATTTCTTAACACTAGAAAGAATGTAGCAATTGCTACTTAAATGTTGTATGGGGAACTGCATACTGCAGTAATTTGAATTCACTGTAGGAACCAATACAGATGTTTCCGAAGTACATACATAACACAGGGCAAGTAAATGTCATATGAGGAACTTCATACTGCACTCATGTGAATTCACATGAAATTAATTTTAGAAATTATTATGGGCATTTCCAATAATATGTATCGATATACACAGTTTTCAAATTGTCACTATGCTCTATGGATTTATAACATTACTGACTAGAAGTGCTGGATTTCATTGCTGTCCTTAAACCCAGTGTGTGCGAGTGCATGTATGTTGCACTGTCATGCATAACTGTTACAAATAACAAGGAAAAGAAAATGGTCCTTTTATATGAAAGGTTAACCTAGAGCAGGCCTGTCAAACTCAAAACAGGGTATGGGCCAAATACAAAATCCAACTTGGTATCTCGGGCTGCAACAAATAATGTCGCACAGTCTCACTGTTCTTCATTTACAAATTTTTCAACATAGTAAAAGTCAAAGACAAAATATTCCTTCTGTTCAATTTTGTAAGATTTCTTGGGTGTTTTTTTCAATGCAGTAAAAGTCAAAGACATAAAATATTCCTTCTGTTCAATTTTGTAATTTTTCTTGGGTGTATTAGGCACAAGATAGTTCATATCTTTGACAAGTTACTTAAATACCAAGCGAATAACGCAAGTTCTTCAAAATCACTTTCTTTAAAAAAATTCTTGGACCAATAAAATTTAGTCACTTAAAAATGCTTGAACTGTATATGTTCCCAATTACTAAGTGATGTGAAATAATGAGTGAGATAGCTGGACAGATAACATAATCATTTAAAATCACTTAGTGTGAAAATTTCAAAATGTGAGAGGGCCAAATTATAAAGCTCTGCAGGCTGGATGTTTGAAAGGTCTGGCCTACAGTGCACATGAAACATGCAAAAGAAGCCAATATGGCAAATTCTTACCTTCTTCCGAAGTAGCCAATACCGAGGGACAAGAATAAAAGCAAGATGGCTACACCCACCCAGATAACAGTAAACACTTCCTGGGGTATACCTGCAACACAAATCATGATGTCAGTTATGGAAAACCTAAATTCATTTTCTCAGTATCACTCATGCACTGCACTTTACAGAGCATCTTCATGTAACTGACTACCATGTGTTCAGAACACTCAGAGAATATAACGATACTGTACACAATACTGAAACCTGTCTTAAATGAACAAATCATGATGATACAGGGAAAATCATGTATTACAATCAAATCTAGCTATCTAGCTCACCTGAGTGACTGGCAACTGGCTAATCAAATGACTTTCTACAGGGGCTGGGGTCCTTCCCTAGAAGATGCAGTTGATCAAGTAGTCAAAATTCTTCAGCTTTTAACCTTTTGGCGCCAGAATTATTTTTTTAATTTTAGCACACTCTGTATATAAAATGTGAATAATACAGGAACCAAATACGTTAGATTTATGAAACAAACTGCATTTTGAAGAGGAAAAAACGGAGAGTATATACCATG
>Ga0123357_10007263_pt1 | contig 13666 bp, 8 predicted proteins | sample TergutEmb28metaG_FD_89873 | JGI IMG/M metagenome (GOLD analysis project Ga0123357, IMG submission 89873) | Embiratermes neotenicus P4 segment gut microbial communities from Petit-Saut dam, French Guiana - Emb289 P4 | ecosystem: Host-associated > Arthropoda: Insects > Digestive system > Gut ... | reverse complement strand
TTATGACCGAAACATGTAGGAGTTTTAGCAAATTTTAAACTAAGTCTTATATTTTAAATTATTTTATGTAAATAAATATTTTAATAACATAAAACAGTGCAAGTAGTTGGCCCATATTTATAAACAGGAAAGGAAATTATATAAATGTACATATGTTTAGAATTGAGAAGCACATTTTAAACATTGTTACAATTATATATATTTCCTTGTATGTATTTTATACCACCGGTCTGAAGATGACCCTTCTAGGCCGAAACATGTTGCCACAGTGAAGATATAACATATATTAGTTGTGTTGAACACATGTTATTTCTCTTGTTGTTAATCTAACACAAGGGAATGACAAACGTAAAACTTGAATGAATAAGTTGCACAAAGGTTACCTAGTTGTCTATATCTTAAGAATAAAATTGTGCTCTAAACAATGCAATGCTGATTTAAATATCAAGAAAACTGTTTTGTAAATTATTTGCTTCTTACATTGCATTTCACATTAAGTTTATTTGAGATTCCCGTCTATTTCAGACACATGTGTTATTTAACTTTTAGAGACGAAAAAATAAATAAAGTAAATTAAATTTCTCAAAAATAACAGGGAAGATTACTAATATGCACCTTCTTTATTTTATTTTATTTCATACTATTTTATTTTATTTTATGTATCATACTAATATATTTAAGTAGTGTTCTGATGTCCTCAATTTTTATTTATTTACTTCCTTACTTGTATATGTATTTTTATTGTTAAAAGAAATCGTGCCCTTTTCTTTGAGGGAAAATATCAGTAAAAGCACAGTACTTTGTGATGTAGCAGTTTAAGTGATACACCTTTAATGTTGTTGGTGAGAAGGTTTATTCATTTAGGCCTTATGAAAACGGCAGTAGATAAACTTGTCTTGTTGGGGATGTAGCTAGCATAGGAGTTCTACGAAGGGCCTTTACTGAAAAGGAAATACATGACGTCACGATATAATAATGTTGATTTACGGTTATGTAATTTTGAAAATTTTCTTTACGTATATATCACTTACGTCTTGTAATTCAGAGTTTCAGCTTTAGCATGAATGCTTTATTTCCGAAGTCGTCCATCCTCATTTTTGCAGAGTGACAATAACATCGAAAGTAATAACATAGTCGATTCTAAGATTAGTAATTTCGAATTCCACTCCGGATGTGAATGTATGTACTTTTGGCATGTCTTGATGAGTCGATTTGTTGATTCAGTCAATTTCAGTGCCTTAATTAAACAGAAGACGTCTCCACTGCTGACCGGGAAACAATAATATAAGTTCTAATAAAAATAACCTTTTCGTACTGATGATAAAAAAGTGTAAAAAGAAACTTGCTTTCATATTGCTCCAGGCCAGTTCAAACTTAATCTAAAATACAGTTAAATTATCACACTTGTATTAGTTGCAGGTAATAGTAAATTTAACAGTAATTTAATTTATTTCGTTCAGAATCTCAGTCATGTTTCTAGGGACTGCCAACAGATTAAAAGTGGTTTTTCATAGAAAAAGAAAACTAAATCTATTGTATCGAAATCCAATATTCCACTTATCTCATACAAAATTCCCAGTAGTGATGCAGTTACGTCCATTTACCACTTTCACACTTCAACCCTGTCCAATGGTATTAAATGACCTCTGATGATATTTTTTTCTTAGTGCTCGCTCACCAGGATTGCCCACTAAAATTCTAAGTGCACTTATTTCCGTCCTAATCCGAAGTACACGTATATCCGTGACGCATATAAATCAATCTTTCCCTCGTTTATGATACATTAATTTACCTTTTCCTGCAAAGTAAAGCAATTTACTTCCCATAAAGAACAACAGGACTTATCTCTTTCTCACAGCAAATTCTTTCTAAGACAGGCTAAGTAAGCTATAAAAATAAAACTATAGGTACTCCTATGGCACAACAAACAAACAAACAAACACTAAAAACTAATCAGAAGAAAAACAAATGAAAGAAAAATTTGTCACAAATCTTAATCCTATCTCGTAAAAACTTCTACAAGCACAAACAATATCCTTACTATACTACAGATTAAAATGAAAGTGGCCAGATATCTACCCTCAACATACGCTGAAATGTCTTTTGGTAGTCTTCAGGTTTAATTGCGTGTTTAAATTGCAGTGAAGTTGGGAGACGCTAATTTTTATAACTTCTGGACAGGAAGACCGAATGTTCTATCCTAACAAGCTGAAGGCAGCGGTACGTGCTTCACGATCTGTGCAGGCTCGAAGCTATATACACAGCAAACAGTGGAAAATGAACCCGGGCACTTTGTTGACTGAGATACTGCATTTCGATTTGGTAACCTGGGAAAAGAGACTCCTTCCTATTTACCTCAGAATTCCTTTCTATAATACCATATATATATATATAAATATATATAATGACAATACATTTTATTACTTGTAAAATTGACAGTCTGTATGCGTGTATGTGTCATAAGATTTCAAGAGCCCTTACAGCAGGGGTGAACAAAATAATGTCGAATCGAGCACGTTGTCAAACCGGTTTGCCGTACCGAATTAAGGCAGCAAAACCTCCATTCAGCCTATGGGTTTACAATGTAAAATTGCGGTATAAATATTAATCAGTCTTAAAGATTAAACAATGGTTAGAAAAAGAAAGTTGAAATAATGTTTTGTTTTTTAAATCTTCTTTATTATGTGGTCTGCCCGTATTTTAATTTCTCTTGTGTATGTATATGTGGGAGACAAACTGAACATTTATAATATTAGAGCTATAAAAGTGAATTTCACGTGAGCTGGCGATTCTGCTAGACATTCCAAATATCTGCCTACGTCTGGTTTATAATATAAAGACCATTCTTTGATAACTATTTTTTAAGACTGTTCACAAGTGGGAAAAAATTATGACTGCCGAATTGTATGGCAGTTTGATACCAAAGCGGGGTTGCCTTTAAGTAAGGACATTACTTATGTGTAGAATGAAATGCTAAGGTTTCCGAAGATCATTACTGCCTTCATGTTCAGAATACAAAAGCGAATAATTCAAGAAAAAAGAAACATCCAGGGAGGTTTATTTTTACAACAGTGAAACTAAACAGGTTACGATGTGTTAGAAAAGCACCTCGGTTGAAACATGGCGTACGTGCAGAATACGAGAAAAGCAAGCGAAATAAGCAATTTAGAAGACATAAGAAACAGAAAAGATCTCTGAACATAAATTGTGGAGATAGCAATTGGATTTGACTGAATACGAGCGGGTGCTGATAAGTCCTTAGCCCTTAGTCGTAGGCCGGAATCAATAGTGTCGTTGGAAAGAGGGGTATGTTCATGTGCCGAATTGCAAGTTTTTTCTTAATATTTGTGTATTCCATCACGTTGTGTATATAGATTAATATTTATGTATTTAAAACCGTCTTACACAACACAACAACTGTGTTGTGTAAGACGGTTTTAAATACATCAAGTTTTTTCTTGTTACAGACGCGAGCTGTCATCAAAATTTTTTTTTTCCTGCAAGGCACGGCGCCGAAGGAAATTCACGCCGTTCTGAAAGAAACATTAGGGGAACATGCACCATCGTATACCACCGTCAAAAACTGGGTGGACCAGTTTAAACGTGGTCATTTTCCCACCTGTGATGCGCCTCTTCCTGGACGACCCAAAAGAGTGGCCACCCCGGAGATTATCATAAAATTAACGGGCTAATCTTGGAAGACCGACGGATTTCGGCTAAATCAATAGCTGAGCAACTGGGCATCTCACGTGGGCGGATTGGGTCCATCATTCATGAAGATCTGGACATGCGGAAGCTCTCCCGAAGAGGGTCCCGAAATGCCTGAACGCGGATCAAAAACGTCAACAGTATCAGTCGTCTGAGCAACTTTTGGAATTTTTTCGGCTCGATCCAAATGATTGCCTGTCGCGATTGGTGACCATGGACGAAACCTGGTTATATCACTGTGACCCGGAGACAAAGCAACGATCAGTGGAGTGGCGGCTTGGCGGCTCAGCGACTTACCCCACCCCCCAGAAAGTTCCGAGTGCAAAAATCTGCTGGAAAAGTTCTCGTCTCGATTTCTTGGGATCAAGACGGCATCCTCCTCATTGATTATCTTCCAAAGGATCAAACTATCAACGCCGAGTATCATTCATCTCTTATGGTGTAATTGAAGGAAATTTTGAAGGAAAAACGCCACGGGAAGTTCACCAAGGGGTCTTGTTCTTGCACGATAATGCTCCGGCTCCCGGACACTTGCAACCCAGAAGAAACTGGCCTATCTGGGCTTCCAGTGTCTTGATCACTCAACCAATTCTCTGGACCTGGACCCGTCGGACTACCACGTATTCCCTGGACTGAAAAATCAATTGAAAATTCGCCATTTTTCGTCCGACGCGGAGGTCATTGTTGCCGCGGAGACCTGGATGTACGGACAATCTTCTGAATTTTTTTTGAGTGGCTTGCAAAAGTTAGAGCAAGGGCCTAAGAAGTGTATTGAGGTTCGTGGGGAGTATGTTGAATAAATCCCGAGTTTTGTCGCTGTAGATTGTTTTCTTCCTTGTGGGGTTAAGGACTTATCAGCACACCCTCGTGTAAGCAAAGTCCACAGACAGACGTCGGTAATATGGGCTCTGCATGTTAGAAATTTTGCTGCAGTTACAATAACACATGAATTTTGGGGAAAAAAACAAGAAATTTCAGGACTACGTGATCTATTTTCAGACGCCAAAGAGTGTACACAACAATTTATTTCACCCCTGACACGTAATCAGTCGCACTATCAGCGCCACTTTCTTGAACTGAAACTTCTGACGGACGTACCCAGGGTAAAGTTGGACCAGTCACATGGTGTAACGCCTCCGATAATCGCAGGATCTTAGGAACCAAACACACCACAATTTGACCGTTCACTGGATTCGTCGTAAACGATTAATGAGTTAGAAAAATATTTCAGATTTTCACAAAGAACATCGCTTCCTTTTAAAGGAAACAACTTCTTACATAGTGGAGGAATGTGTGGTTGAGTCGCATACTCATCTGTAGGTGCTGCTAGCCTAGTTACACTGTGAGTTAATTGGAGGATTAGAAATCGAGCACCGATTTTTTATGGGGTGGGGGGACACTCTGAGATTCAGATGAAGATTTCGGAAAATTATATTAAAACTGAACTTGAGGTTTTGGTAATGTGGATTGGATCGAAGTCATTTATGGCCGTATCCAATATCGAGCGTACTCGTATGTAGTAACGAACCTTCAGGTGACATTAATTCTGTAATTACGGGTTATCTGTTGATCTTCCGTCTTCACAACACCATCTCAAACATGACACTGTAAAGTATCCTCTATTAACCGTAATCGATTTTAAGGCCTTAGAATAGTTATATCTTTATTTATATATGGATTACTATTGCTCTCAGTATCGTAGACTACATAGCGTAGAGTGATGGGAATAGTAAACAATAAACTGAAATTGTGTTGAAGGACGCAATTGTCGTCTATTTGAGGCTGTTATCCTTAAATTTACCTGGAGAACGTGGAAGAAACCCAAGAAGACGCTTAGTCCAAGCAAGGGATACGGGCCGAGATTTGAACTTTGAACCATCCCAAAACACACAAGAAGGCGTAAAAGCCTCAGTCGCCACATGCTGTAGAGAAAGAAGAATCAGAAAACCCTGAACAAAATTTTTAATAATGTGTGTCAAAGTAGCAAGGTTTAAGGTACATAACGTAGTCCGGAAGTAACACGTATCGCCGACACAAGTATCGAGAAGTTGTTTGTAATTGAAAATAAACAACACATGTTCGGCCTACGCAAACAGCAAACACTTTAAAATACACATTTATCTTCACTCATCACTAATACTGTAAACAAGTGTTAAGAGGCATGACACAAAACGAAACAAGTTAGAGATAAAACTTTATAACAGTACCACAGAAATTTTTGAGAACAATAAATGCCATGCATGAAGTGACGCAAGAAACCAGTAGATCCAACAGTTTTGTTTATTAGGGAAAGAATTACACCCATGGGACAGCACGTTACTGGAAGCACTGTCGTCTCCGTTTTGTAAACTTCTGAATGTCTTTTGTAAAACTTAAAAACTGCCTCGCGCCCTTTAGAAGTGATGAAGTAAGGAGAGAAAGCGTCTGCATTATTTTCTTTCAAAGCAGGGGAGAAATTCTTAATGAACATCCCAAAGATAAATGCGTATAAAGAAAGTTCCTTGTCCACTGTCGTATTTAAAATGTGCAGATATTTAACCAGCAGTTCTGTAATAAACGTCACCGTTACAGCAGCTGCATAATGCTTCGGGTGCTTCTAATATGTACATCTCTTGGCTAACATTTTAATTCCAGGAAAGAGTGAGTAGCATTTTGAAAGTTCTAGGCTGAAAGCATGGACTAAGTTATGGAAGGTCGGTATCACTTTCTTGGGATATTTCTTTAAATAGAATGTTTGGACGAAACAAAGTCTATACTTCCCACACACCACAATTCATACGTATAAATGTGAACATACCGATACTTGTTACAACTTCCTTTTATTAACCAACTGAATTATTACCGTATCCTAAGCTAGAAGAATCCTGCCCCTGAACTCATACTCTGTTCCTTTACAATGCACTTTAGTAATGTCCTCCCAAATGTTATCTACTCTTCGAGTTTCTCGACAACAAATTTACGCAGTTTATCATCACTATCGCGACTGCTACTTAGTTCACGCATCTCAGCAGCCTGAATTCCATCCACCCAACAATATTTATAAGACAATTACGAAGTTAATTATTCCGCAATTTCCCCTGCCTCATCGAGTTCATCTGTAACGCAGTAGTTGATAACCATGCACAGTTTGTACAAAATAATTAGGCTACGTATGAAAAATATATTTCATTTTCCAGTACTGATGATAATTGTTTTATGAGTGTATAATTACAAAGGGGAGTAACTAAATATTAATTTCAAATTAGCGTTATTAACACAGACTGCAAATAAAACGGATGTAACTATTTGGGATAAAATTAGTGTTGTTTTGTTTATACACGTCCGTTAATCCTGTTTGACCTTGAATATATGCAATATTTTGCGACCTTACCGAAAGGAAACATCCAGTGTCATTATAGTTTTGTTATAAACTAAATTATTTTCAACTGAGAGTTGAGTTCTATTTAACATCTGGACTTTAGAACCACAGGTTTATTACCTATTTTATGAAAAACACATGTGTCAGAATCTGACAAAAGTGCAACTCTCACCGTACAAAATCAGCTGTTGGGCAAACACTGGCTTCAGTCTCTCATTCGTCATAAGAAGCATGCCAGATGAAAGTAGTGAGGTCAATGCCGAACACAAATAGGCCTTGAAATCAAGTAAAACACAAGCAACGCAAAATCAAAGATCTAATTTATCCTTAAATAGTTTGCGAAATCATAGGCGTTCTGAGCGTTAGATTTAACACATTTTATTTTGTAATGAAATAACTGTTAATAGGCCTGTATATTAATAAACAATTACATGAATAGCTCACAAGAAACGATAAAATGAATTACCTTAACTACAGGGTCAATGATGGAAGGAATACCGTACAAAAAGTAGCTACCTTAAAGGCTAATATTCTGGTCGCACCATAAATTCGATACACTCCCCCCCCCCCCAGAAAAAAAAACTATTTTTCCTACTACCTGATCAAGTTCAAACCTTTCAAACAGTTACGTTATAAATTAACAAAAAGTGACAAATTTCGTCGTTATGCACATTTGTAAGATCAGGCCCAGTCAGGTTCATTTGTTTTCGAAGATATACGCAATACTTTTTCACAGCAGAAATGCTCTACATAATATTTACAGTTCTACAATATTACATACTATTAGCTGTCAGAAAATAGGTTTACAAGGCAAATACTGTATTTGGAGTTCTTTGTTTACAAGTATAATTACAACAGTTCAGATTTAATTGTGGAGTACAGTTACCCCACTACCTTTCCACATAGTCTTCACCACATCTGAGGTATTTATGACATCATGGAACAAGGTTTTCTCCTCCCTACTTACAGAAGACAGTATCTACCACTCAAATACACACAGAATTCATGTGAAGGTGAGTGAATGCGAATTGAAATTGAAACGAATTTTGCAACATCCGTTTTTTACAAAAACAGAAAAAAGGAAGCTGTTTTGAAAAACAGAAGCCTATACACAGACATACAAGAATATTCTTAACATACTGACTGAAGATGCCAAGTTTGAAGGATTATTAAAATATCAACTATAGTTGGTTGTCCGCACTAACTGTCCACTTCAGATCTCGTACACCACATGCTGTCTAGTCGCTGCCTAATGTCGTTTTAACACAAGAAGGTTATGCGAAAAGCGGAAACGTTGAGTCACAGCTAGAAAAAGAACTACACACCACTCCTGTCAATAAAAATACTTGCTTGCAAAAAACAAGACACTTTAAACAAACTTACAATGCAAGGCAGATGAAAATTTTCGGAACTTTGACAATAATTATATTATTGTCATCCTTTCGGTTGAGAGCAGTCAATGTGAGACAGAATACGTAGTACATTCAAAGAGTTACCGGAAGTCGCTGGTACGATTTACAGGAATTCACTGGTATAATGTGTAGGAATTGCTGCTGTGAATAAAGATATGTAAATTGACATCCTTCTTCGCCTTAGGAATGCAGGCAGGAGGAAAAGTCCTGAAAAACGGCGAACCAACTGTTGGTTTCTCCTTCACGACAATGCTCCAGCACAACAGTCGGTTTCGGCCAAGGATTTCTTAGCAAAGAACAATGTTACAGCACTGGAGCTTCCCCCACATTCCCCTGACCTGGCTCTAACTGCTTTTATATTTTCTCCTGATTGAAATCAGCATTGGTAGGACGATACGTTTGTGACGCTATTGACATAATTAAGAATGCGACCAAAAGCTGAAAAGGCTTTCCAAAATTGGCTTCCAGGAATGAATCCAACAAATTTAGAATCGCTGGCAGAAATGTATAATTTCATAAGTGGACTATTTTGAGGGAAATGTAGCTTAAATGATTGTACTCTTTTGCATTTCTCAGAAGAAATATTCCGAGAACATAGTTACCTCATATAATATCGGCAGGAAAATTCAACACAACACCCTTGTACATTGTTGCAGGGAAAGATCGGATGAAATAGAGTTGGCAAATATTTTGTTTATATTTTAACCCTCGCGCCCGTTATTTGCTTTTGTATGCCATCATCCTTATCTGTCTCCTTTCCTTCCGAACTCTGGTCTGTGTTAGAATAAAAGAGTAAAGTTAATGACACCTTCATTCTTCAGAAGGCACTATCTCGAACACGGAGCTGCCACATGGGTAAGTACGTCACATTACACAGTACCACAGAAATGGCGTTAGGACTGCACAACACACACAGAAAAGGATCAAACATCTCCTATTGTAGACTACGTAAATTTCGTACCCTATTTTGATATTCAGAGGACCGTGCATCGTGATATATTCTTGTAATAAAACCAACGAGATGCACTAATTTCACAAATTTATTTTTGGAATGGAACTCTACATGTTTCGGACAGTTTCTCTGTCCATCATCAGGAGTCTAGTAATGTACACACAGCAATAGGTATATGTCATACAGGTTATGCTGACTGCTTGCTAGCGGGATCAGGATGTTCCAGGTTATGTTAGCGGGATCAGGAAGTTCCATCCTGATCCCGCTAGCATAACCTGTATGACATATACCTATTGCTGTGTGTAAATTGCTAGACTCCTGATGATTGACAGAGGAACTGTCCGAAACATACAGAGTTCCATTCCAAAAATAAATTTGAGAAATTAGTGCATCTCTTTGGCTTTAATATAAGAATATTTTATACCATAATAACCAATAAAAAGAGAACAAATATCTCTAAAAATTAATGAACGAAATTCGTACAAATCGCCACACTCCAAACTGATAGGAACAGCTCCTTAAATAAATAAACTGCGACGACGAAGGCGAAGAAACTACAATCAGTGTGAGACTCAGTTTAATAAACAAGAAGTTACATCGCTTAGCGGAGTTTCTTCTTCACTTATCTGATACGCAAGAGGGCAACGCCCAAAAACCTACTTTCGGAATCACTCTGCAAGGGGTGTCATCCGATCAAAATGAGATGGAGGCGATAAAACCAGAGCGGAACAAGTTCGATCTACTGATGTATTACATACGGATAGGGCCATGCAATCTACTGCATTGTGGGTTCTATTCCCAGCGGTAAAATACAAATCCCGAATGGATGCGATGAAAGGTGATTACAATACGCTTTACGGGCTGTTATAATTCTACTACATGTGCTTCGTAAGACATGTAATGCTCTAGAAATAAATTGAACTAATTCGCGATTTAAAGCACGTATCTTCATGGTACTGTGAACTAACTCCACGGAGCAAAGTCAGCCGATTAAAAGAAGAATTTGGCATTCCCATAAGTATATAGTGCTGTCAAAGGGGATATTTGCTGGCTAGACGATAGGAGCAGAAAAAAAGAGCGTCCTTTCGCGTAACAGAATGTAGAAGTAGACGTATTGTGTTGGGACTGAGAAGTTATACATATTCATGCTTAGAAATTTTAAAAATTATTAACAAAATACACCCTACATGGTTTTAGACAACTCCTATAGATCTTCAGGAATACTGCCACTTTCAAACCCTATAGACCTAATAGTAATACATTGTTAAGTGGGTCCCCTAACGCAACGTAAAGTCGTGTCCACAGGTTGCAAACGAAGGAGGTGGCTTCCAGGGAAGGAAGGTGTTCGGTCAGAGTAGATAAAGATGCGTCTTCAACAGCCGGATTACACTCCATGCAGGTGTTAAAGTACATTAACCAAAGTGCCGTCCAGCCTCGTGATATCACTTTGCCTCTACTTCCGCTTCTCCTCGTCTTCCTACTCCCCCGATCCTCCTTTACTTCTTGTTTTCTTGTCAATTCTGTTACACTCCTTATTATAATTTGCCACCAAAAATGTCGTTGGGGTTCTTAAATGTACGGGTGGTACGTACAGAAAGACGGTGTTCGCTCAAGAGTGGGAGTACACTCGGAAATATTTTGTTTTAATTCCCCTTTAATGCATTTCCAGAAACTAGCATTCCTTAGTATTCGAGTTTATATTTCATACGAAATCCCTTCGAAGCATCCACACTTTCACAACTATAAATTTTTCGTCGATGTTGCACGTATTCAGCTTTAAGTACATTATCATTAAAGAAAGAGCTATTTATTTCCAGTGTGATTTACCCTAAGAAACAAAACAAAGTCCTATAAAACTGCTCAACGACAGACTCGCAGAGTTCCAATAAAATCAATGAAACAACGACAATGATTTACTGCTGTGTCTTCGTCCTCGGCATCATAAGTTCAACTTCCCGGAGGAAACGACAGCGATCCATGATGTGAAGATCAGTGGCAGATCGAAAACAAACACGCCCAGCCATCAATAAAGATCCTCCTCTCTTATCTCCCGTCACAGAATTCACAAAACAGCAACTCACATCCTCACACATAAAGTGCAATTGTACTTTCGATAAGCCAGGTCGCTGAAAGTAGATGTTCTAAGGTTGGTAGCTGCGATTTATAGCAGGTGAGGAGTGATAAATATATGCTCCTTAGCTCCAGCCATGATACGGGGCACGAATCCCCTTTTCCCAGATGAATTTTTACATATTGCTTCCAGTATCTCACATAAAATATTTATCAATCCAAGTGTATTTTGATAATAACATAAGGCTAAAGAACGGAATGTATGGAGAGGTTATAATAACAAATATGCACTAACCAAACCACCTGAAACCTGTAATTCTTCTACACGTTTGCACTTACAATTTCAATTCCTATACGACCGAATAAAACTCTTTCCCTATACAAGGACACATCTGTTAAAACTGTATAGGAAAATAATTGGTGTTTGTACTGAAAATCAAAAGAAACTCCGCACACCGAGTAAACAAAATGGATATTTGATATACATGCATTCATGTATACATACATACATACCAACATAAATGCATAGGAGTACATACATAGTACATACACACACACAAACGCACACACATAGGTACGTACATATATACGTACGTACAATACATTACATTACATACAATTTAATACCAGTACTTTAAATGATTAATTTTATGTTGTTCATTTTAAATACATCGAAGGGATTATGACACTTCTATTTTCCTTGTCTTTACGATTTCCAGGTCCAAAATCTACCCGGTTCCTTACAACATTCCAGACAGGTTCAACCCCAACATATAGCAACTCTCTCACCCACCGACGTCTTCGAATCCCAACACACCGTCAAGTAGATCATGCTAGCAACGTCTGACTATTTCCGGAAGCATCCGATTTCAATCTCATCCGGTGTAGGTTATTGCGACTGTACAGCACTACATTTTCTCAGATATTTCGGACTAACAGCTTAGTGTTGCTTTACAGGTACACTAAAACTGATTCCCCCCTGTCCCTTCCACTTCACTTTACACAATTATTCCAATAGTTCATTCAGCGCAAAATAGTAATTAATTATATGTAATGCAGACTGCTTTGCTTTAAAATTGTAGTGGATTATCATTTTAAATTACAAAAGTAAACTAAGTTTGTTGTATGTTAATATAAACATTGGTTATTTGTGGACCGTGTCTTTACTTGTGTCATATACGTACATACGCTTAATACTTATTCATTTCCTTGTAAATAGCTCATGGTTAGGCTCTGTCCCTTACGTCTCTCGCATATTTCTTCGTTCCTTCCGTGGTTGACAGAGCAGCGAGAAAGCCTCACCTAGATGACCAGCAAGAACAAAACAAAAACAAACCTCCTGGTCCATAATTCGTCTCGCCTTTTTATAGACCTTCAAGTAGCGACAGAACATTTTACAAGTATTAGTCATCCAATTTACTGAAACATGGCATGTTATTCTACCGACTTCCAGAGTATGGAATGTAGCTTTAAATGGTAGTCTGAATGAGATATGTCCAGTCACAGGCCTCACAAAACAGCAATGAGCCTGACAAGACTAGCTGAAGTCTACTTAAACTCAGTCACAACAATAAACTATTATCCCTTCTGAACGTCGCTGTTTTAAAACGGAAAGTGTTTTGTTTTCTGCTGATAAGAGTTTAAAGGAAATATCCTTATGAAACGGGTAAATTTACTAGCACTTCACGAGGTATAAAAATTTACTGTTCGGAGTGTATATGTGACAGCTATGGAGACTTTCTCGTATGAAATAGGCAAACGTGCTGTTGCGTTGCCACCTCTGGCCCGACCCACCGCTGCCAATGTGCTTCAAAAACGGACTCCCAATATACTGCTATCAGATTCCTCCACTACTGCAACTAATAAGACTGGAGCATGCATACGTTAAGCCCTGCTATTAAAACTGTCGTACAAGTTGCGTGTTGTGTTTGCAAGTGTCGTAAAATGTGGGTGTTGTGATTACAAATGTCGTAAATATTTGGTGTTGTAATTACAAGTGTCGTAAATGTTTGGTATTGTAATTATAAGTGTCGTAAGTATTTTGTATTGTAATTACAAGTGTCGTAAATGTTTGGTATTGTAATTATAAGTGTCGTAAATATTTGGTATTGTAATTACAAGTGTCGTAAATGTTTGGTATTGTAATTATAAGTGTCGTAAATGTTT
>Ga0123357_10007261_pt1 | contig 13669 bp, 13 predicted proteins | sample TergutEmb28metaG_FD_89873 | JGI IMG/M metagenome (GOLD analysis project Ga0123357, IMG submission 89873) | Embiratermes neotenicus P4 segment gut microbial communities from Petit-Saut dam, French Guiana - Emb289 P4 | ecosystem: Host-associated > Arthropoda: Insects > Digestive system > Gut ... | reverse complement strand
ATGGTATATACTCTCCGTTTTTTCCTCTTCAAAATGCAGTTTGTTTCATAAATCTAACGAATTTGGTTCCTGTATTATTCACATTTTATATACAGGGTGTGCTAAAATTAAAAAAATAATTCCAGCGCCAAAAGGTTAAAATTGTTTAGCTTTCAAGGTGTTCTTTATTCAGCAGAAGATGGAGAACTCACTTAGGCCCATGTATGGGGAGTGCAAGGGTTGAGGCATCTGTGCTATGTTTTGTGTGAATAAAAACTGCTGCACAAGTTGTGCCAAGTGCACCCATGCATTGTTACTATGAATTTGCCATGCACCAGACTGCCCTTCTTTTTTATCACCACTAAGATATTGTAGTACTTACATAAACGCTGGTTTACAGCGTGGTCATGTGGTATGTCATTATGGTGCATCATACCTCCTGAACTCAGTCCATATACTTTCTTATCAGGCCCGGTAGTTCTGTAATTGCATCAAAGGGACTGGCTGACTCTGCCATGGATTATGCCAGTGAATTAGGTTATAAGTTTTTGTAAGCATGTCACTGTGTCTTTGAATATAATTCTGTTAATGTTAGAGCAGGTGGTGCGTGTAGTAACCACTGAGCTTTAGAGTATCATACATGCAACAGTCCCAATTCTTGAAATGGTTTGTTATGGCAACTTATTTTTTAAAGAAATTTTCAAAGAATTCACAGCTGATGAACTGATAATTACACTTATGGAATGATCTTAACTATGAAACATGGAAGATTGAGTTTAATATTAATTTACCACTATATGAAAGAAACCTGTAGCTTCAATCTTCATTCTTCTGACATGAAATTGGAGGCAACAGGTCCCTCCAAAATGTTGGAAAACTTCTGCCTTGCTATGTGACATTACATCTTTTAAGTTGGTATCTCCCTAGTTACCACTTTGTGAACCACAAACCTGCTTCAGGGTTCAGCATCTTTGGCAGAGGACGAGATGATTTACCCAGTTGGCATTTTGGAACTAATTGGAAAATAATAGTGCTTCAAAAGGTGAAATGGAACTGCAGTAACTGATATGAAAGTTAATTAACAGAAAGTGTTGGGGTGCAGCACGTATAGTATTATAGATTCTCAAGTTTTTTGTGGTTACTTTTGAGCCATATTAAGGAAACGTGAATACATTGGCAGTTAGTTGTATATATTTGATTACTCTCTGGTGTATATGAAGCTGATAACTGAATGCTGCGGCTTTGAAGTATGTGTGCATTTCTCTGTGTTTGTACTTAACTTATTTCTCTGGTTTGTTTAAATTCAGTATTACTGACTTTGTTAAAAAGTCATGTGACACATGCTTTTATCATTTCTTCCTGTTAATTTTAGTTCCTTTTTAACTGTGCTATGAGAAGAACTGCATAATGAATATTGTAGTTTACAGTCTTTTAAAACACAGGATATTTCTGGTGAACTTTTCAAGATTGGATATTTCATGAGGGCCTCTTCAGTATTGTCTTTTTATCTGTAGATAAGCTTTCATTTTTTATTTACATTGTTGGAAAAGAAAATAATAAAAAAACAAAAATATATACTTGCAGATCATTGGAGTAGTTGACTCTTAGCCATTTCATGCCATGTGTTCTTTATTTAAAAGGTAGAAAGATAATGAAAGTAAGAGACAGAGGTAATGTCGCCATTCCAAATGTACATTTTTTTGAATGTCAGTATGTTATATATATATACATATATATATAAATACATGTTCCAAATACAATTAAACTGTGTATTTATTTGAAGGCCCATGAAGTTTCCTTGTAGAAGCACTCTATTTATTATTTTTCTTATACATTCTATAAAACCCTGAGTAGCTGAAAAACCTATTGGACACAAAATTGGTAACAAAATCACTGTTTTTATGTGACAACTAGATGGGTGCCATTACAGTGGAGACGACTGCCTCCATTTTTAGCTGGTACCCATCTATTAGGCTGGGATAGCGCAGTGGTTGTAGTGACTGGCTGAATGGTCTGGGGATTGAATCCTGGTGGGAGTGAGATCTTCCACACCCATGCAGACCAGCCCTGGAGCCCACCCAGTCTCCTGTAAAATGGGTTCTGTCTCTCTTTCTCAAGGTTAAGGAAAGAGTACAGCCATACGTCTACTCCCTCGCTGGGCCTTCATGGCCTGTTCTTGGGTGAACTTTTACCCATCTACCAAACATCACTGTGTCACATCCAAGACAACTGTCTTTGACACTTGTTGGTTGTGTTAATGACCTGTTTTTGCTAGGTATTATGTTCTCACATACATATATCCATTTTTATCTATCCTAACATAATGTTCAATCTGTTCTGATGTTCTGTGTTAGGACTGTGCATGCCAACATGGAGCAGCTTGTAAATAGGACAGAGGTAAACCCTGAAAGCAGAAGTGACACACCATATGGGTGGGGTGGAAAACCTTCAACGTTTATTTAAGCCTCTACAGAGGTGTAATATTTTAGTTCACACTGTTTGCTTCAAGCTGATTAATTTCGTCTCTTAAATGTTCCCCTTGTTGGTTCTCAGAAAGTTTCACAGCATGAAATGTGGTAAATGTGTTTGTTCAGTGTGTGGAGTATATTAGGGCATGTGACCGCCAAAATTTTCCTAGTGTTAACTGATGAAATTAAATCGTACTGTTTTAAAAGAAGTAGAAGAGTTTTCTTCCTACTTAGGAAATGAGAATAATACACATTTCCAGGCACTTTGTGGAAAATTCTAGAAACCTGTTTGGAAGAATTTTTGTTACTTTCTTAAGCTCCAGCTTAGCATATTTTGTCATGATTTCTACTTTTTTTTTTTTTGACGTTTTTTGTTGACGTTTTGCTGGCCGTGCATTTCAGTATAATTATCTCAGTAATTAACCAACTTGATGCACAAAGTTTTTGTTTTACAACAAGTTTATTTCATGCCTCTACATGTTTCAAGCGCATGTGCTCATCATCAAGAGGTCAAAATTGCATTACACAGCCTCTGTTATCATCACACTGAAACAAGTGTGATGATACCAGAGGCTGTGTAAAGCAATTTTTACGTCCTTATGATGAGCACATGTGCTTGAAATATGTAGAGGCATGAAATAAACTAATTGTAAACAAAAATTTTGTGCATTGAGTTGGTAAATTGTGAGATAAATGATTTCTATTTCCCCCTTTCAACTGAAACCGGCTGATAGATTACACTGAAATCTGATTTGATCATTCAGCCAATGGCAGCCAGCGACTGCTACTGAGTACAACAATTCAAATAGACATCTTTCCCTCCACTAGTCGCAACGACGTTTGTGTTGGCCACACTGAAAGGGCCTGTTTGATTTGTGGACACAACAAAAATGGCGGATGATAGTGATGGTGTTGACCGTGGTGATCCAGAATCGCAGAAGTCTGATAAAATGTTCACCTTAAAGAAGTGGAATGCTGTTGCAATGTGGAGCTGGGACGTGGAATGTGATACGTGCGCAATTTGCAGAGTCCAGGTCATGGGTAAGTGCTATACTGTTATATCGTGTGTGGGCTTTGAGGTTATGGTTGTGAGACCTGAGGTTATTCAGCGGTGCTGTTGATTCAAATCGTCCCGATTCCTGACACTGTCGGTTGGCTAGTGTTTCCTGACGTTTATCTTCAGGGTGTAGCGATCCAAGAAGAATGTTCTCTACTTGTTATAAAGTTTTCGACGTTATACTTTCACAATTACGGATATTGGCTATCAATTGGTAAACTGATCGAATTATTATTTTTAAGCAAGGCATCCCCGTTGTGTTTGAAAGTGCTGATAATAAAACTCATAAAAAAACAAGTCTAGACACAACTTATTAATAATTTGTCGTCAGAGACATGTTTCGGTTTTGTAAGCCATCTTCAGGCCGAATACACAATTGTAGTATGAACTATATATTACTAGACTTTTTTTTTTGTAAGTTTTTCTAATGAACGAATTGTTACTTTGTTTCAGTTACTATTTTAATGCCTGTGAGAAATGACGGGGTATTTTGAAAGGACAACTTGAAATGTCTAGTCTGTAATGTGTACAGTAGGAAATCTCGTTTTATTTCTCAGATGTTGTAACGCCTGAATACCTAACTACTTGAGTAATAGCCCTTTGTGACAAAAGAGTAGTTCCTTAGCAAGTCAAGAAATTTTCCTCCTTTCATGGAACCTGAAGATTCGTTCCATGTTCACAGGAGCCTATCCTGGGCCAGGTGCTACCAGTCCATACCTTGTCATTCTGCAGGTTCACCTTTGATATTGTCCTTCCATCTTTGATTAGCATTGCAGTTTACCTGCTTAACCCTTTTAAGCATTAATTAAAGCTAAATAATATATAATTTAATTCTTACCCACTTGTAAATACACATATTCTGTAATGAAGACCAACCAGTTAATGACATTTATTCTGCGAATGATACAAAACGTGTAAGTACACTATATGGGCAAAATGCAGAGTTTTTGTGTGTTATATAAGGTGGTACATGTAGGAACCATTGTCCTTTAAAGGGTTGAAGTGCAGTGGTAACTGTTTACCTTTTACCTTAACAGTATTTTACCCACAGGGAATACATGTATTTTCTGAAAGGTTGATGTCATAATGTGTGATTTAATTATTTTATTTTGATCAGGTTTTTATATGTATTTAAGTAATACTTTTCCTTAAAGGTTAGGTCAGTACAGACATCTCTGGGTGAGATCGATTTATTAAGGAATTGTCACTGTTGATATGTGTGAAATATTTAAACCTTCTGCTTGCTGTAGGGTAGGGATGCACATCCTTTTTATGTTAAATGGCTGCTTTTTTCCATTATGCTTAGTGTGTGGCTGTAGTAAAAGACCTTTCTGTTAATTTGTCTATCACTATCAAAAACTGAGGCTCAGTAGCCTCTGTAGCAGACGAGCTGCAGATTACCCCTATTATTATAATACTTGGCAGTGATACTTAGAAATGCTTTTGTAGGAAATATTGAATGGACATTTTAAGCACACATGAGATCTTTGCTGTTCTGGGATTTTACACAGCATAGACTGGTACTTTGCTACTGACATTTTGGGACAACCTATAAAGGTAGATCTTCACTGCATGAAATCCCAGAAGAGTGAAGATCTCATTGACACCTCAGCAGAAGCCAGAAACTTTAACACACATTTTTGTAATAGCAGTGTAGCATATAAATACACATATATACTGGTTATCAGAGCAAAAATCGAAAACTTACTAGTATAACTGTTGATACCTTTTTTTGTCAGATCAGCTGTGATGCTTATTATGCTCTGCTGACTGACTGACAAGTTGGATTTTGAACTGTAAGCAGGTTTTGTTGTGCTGACTTCTTGTTCTTTATTGTTAGGGAACTTGATAACCTATCGTAAGTTCTTGTGGGCAGACTTTCACAAATAGTCACCTTGTGTTGCAGATCATGTTATATTCACCATTCCCTTTGCCTGAATTCTGATTTGAGTTTGTAACTACACTGCAGTTCTTTGTGGTTGGGGTTGTAAAACAGACTAAGCATGTGGCCTTACAAAAGGAACTGAAAATATTATGAACGTCAGTGTGTCACAATCAGTATCCCCAGATCTGCATGTAGTTTACTGCTGGCATTATTTGGTATGTGTTATGTACCAGTTGTTTCCCATCTTGTATTGATTATATTTTCTGTCAGTTTGAAATACAGTAAATATTGTGCAAGATTTGAGGTTCTCACAATGGTGCTGAAGAAGGTTCAAGCATCTAGGATATGATACCATGTCACTGGTAAATATTTACTAACATTTTGGAGGAATGTAATGTCTCCCTCTTCAGGGTCAACTAGTGCAAGAAGAGTCAGCTTGACCCTGAAGATGGAGGCAGTATGTTTCTCTGAAACGCTGGTATCTTTGCCTGTCAGTATGGTGTTATTTCCCAGAAGATTTTAATCTGCTTTATAAGTGTTGTTCGAAGTTTTCTTTGTCCAAATATTTGCACATTTAATAGGCATAAAAGGGCAATTTTCTTATTTCCTGTTTCTTTGTAACATGTAACAGAACACATCCAAAGATATTATGGAATCTGCTCAATACTTACCCTAGTGAGACTGTTAATAGGTTGTTTAAGTATTGCGGAGGTTTGGGGTGCAATTTAAATTCTCATTCCCTGACTATAATTACACATTTCGGGGTGAAGAATGGATCCTTCCAGGTCCTTTCTTCGTGAGGTGCGTTTTAGGCGCGTTCCTAAAATTTCGAAAAGCATCTGTTAGCTTCGTCTTGTCTGTCCATCCTTCCGCATGGAACAATTCGGCTCTCACTGAACGGATTTTCATGAAATTTAATATTTGATTATTTTTCCAAAATCTGTCCAGAAAATTTAAGTTTCAGTCAAATCTGACAGAAAAATGGGTACTTTACATGAAGACAAATATACATTTTTGTTCATATCTCGATCACTTCTTCTTAGAATGATAAATTTTATGTTCATTAACTTTTTTCCAACAATCATGACGTTTATGAAATAATGTGGAAAAGTACTCTAGAGCCCAACAAGCCACAGACGATAACATGGCACATGCACACTGCATGGTGGATGTGGAAGACTACAAATACACACTCAAAATATGTAATAGTTATTGGTATTCTGCTGCAACAGTGATTGCATGAACACTCTTCAGTGTTGTGTCATATGTACATTGCCAGTCTTGATTCTTCTTGTAACGTCTGTTTCAGCTTTAAATTCGTTTTTTGAACATTTTTTTTATCTGCCATCCAATCACTGGAATTACATGATTAGAATCAACATTCAAAACGGAGAACGTTCAAAATGGTTTGAAAACCAACGTGAAATGCAGTAATTTGTGACATTTAACCTTACCTACATTTAGCTTTGGTGAATACAAAAACATTCACTGTATTCACTGAACTTGTTTAACTTTATGCATGATAAAAAGGCAACCATCCTTCATCCCAACGTTCAGATGATGAATTAGAAAATGTCTGCGTTATATTTGGGACAGTATGATATTTATTTATAATGTATTTGATGGTGTTGTGATAAATTATGCATATTTACCATGCACAAACATACTATGGTAATTAATAGAGCACTATCTCTGCACATTAGAGGGTTATATTGAGCCTCCCTTCATTTGTTTATGACATTGCACTGAAATGAAGGAAAGTTCACTACAGTCTTCGAGTGTACGGAGGTGGTGTTTTATTAGTTGTCACTACTGTAAGAATTGGGGCAATGGATATACGAGGTGTGATCAAAAAATACGGTAAATGTTTAAATAAAAAAAAATATTACAGTAAAAGACACATTGCCATTAATCCCCCTCACTTCGAACACATTTATCCCCTCGTTCTTGCCACTTTCTGAAGCAGTTCTGGAAGTCCTCTTTCGTGAGTGTCTTCAGTTGCGCTGTCGTGGCTGCCTCGATGTCCTGAATCGATTCAAAACGTTTACCTTTCATGGCCATTTTGACTTTGGGGAAGATCCAGAAGTCGCACGGTGCCAGATCCGGTGAATAAGGTGGATGAGCACACACCGTCATATTTTTATATGACAGAAATTGCCGTACCAAAAGCGATGTGTGGCACGGAGCGTTGTCATGACGGAGGACTCACTCGCCTCATGTTCAAATTTGTTGTTAAAATGTTTTGAACGGAACCATAAGAGACGTTCAGATCCTCAGAAATTTCCCTAATAGTCAATCGCCTGTTTGCTCGAATCATTTCTCTTACTGTTTTAATATTCTCTTGGGTTTTTGATGTCGAAGGACGTCCCGATCTCTCCTCATCTTCAACCGATTCGCAACAATTACGAAATCGCTCGAACCACTTGTAAACTGTCTTCATGGTCACTGCAGCATCACCATAAACTAATTTTAACATTTCGTGTGTTTGCTTAGCACTTTTTTGCAGTTTGAAACAAAATTTCGTGTTAATGCGTTGTTCGTGATCCATGATTTACGGCACACTTTAAAACACACCTCTCAGCCGTAGCTCACAACCGACTGACTGCACCGAACAAGTTGAAACTTGTCACACACTCTTACTAAGGTTCGACGCACCGCTTCCCGTACTGAAGATCCCTGCCTTTCCGTTGGATCGCACTCGGCAGCAGCATTCACTTTACTTTTTGATCACAGTGGTAATTGTTGGCAGGTGGGTGAATAATTTGTCGGATACAATGTGGAAGGAAAGGTCATGATGTAAGTAGAGGTCTGTTGCGTGATGGCCGCCAAGCAATGAGGAAACGTGTGAAAGACCTTACACAAGCTGCCAATGCCCAGGCTGAGAATAGAATCCTGGACCATCCATACATGAAGTAGTAACATTGGTAGTGCCATAGGTGAAGACTTTGGCCATCAACTTCTGATCATATCCCATGGTAATCCGTGTGGAATTTGTGGTGGGCAAAGTGGTATTGGGGCATGTATTCATATTTGTTAGAGCACTTCACATATATTCCACCAGTGCTGCATAGTCATGTCATCAGGCGCAGTTACAATGTGCACATTTGAAGCCACGGTACCAAGGTCCTTAAATCTTGCCAAACCAAATACAAGATAGGCAATGTATGTATAACGCAACATTGTGGTGCATTCGCAAAAATGTTTATGCCATGTCATTTATCCTAACAGCCTCATACCATTTCGCTTGAAGAGATTGCTGTTATGTTTTGAGGCATACATGTAAAATGCACGATATTTTTGCTGTATGTTAACAAAATATGGAGTTGATCAGCAGATTCCCATAAAAGTCCCCAGTCAAATTTCACGGAAAATCCCCCTCCCCCCGCAGTGGGAGCCTCGCTGATATGAAGAGGTGCTTTTCGTGACTATGTGAACACGCGTAATGATTGACTGGTGGACCATAACATTTGGTTTGTGATTGTCACGGTAAAGTTAGTTTATATTTGCACTTGTCTTGTTTAATAAAGCAAGCGTCTCATTCAACAAGTGTAAACAAACACACTTCGAAAAACAAACCACCAAATAAATACATCTTCCAGCTGACATTTTTTTGTGTTGTAGGTGAAGGTTAAGGTGGGAAATAATACAACATGGTATATATGTTTCAGATCTTTATGTAGTCACTTGCATTTTTTACATGATTGTGTTAGCACTCTGAGGAAGGCCACAAGTACTAAAACATGTTTCTTAAAATTGCTGTAATCTCTTCCACTTCTATAAATAATATATTTCTCTGCGAATAAAAATCCAACAGATGCAACAGTATGCAGATATTTATTTAGTGCAAAGCTTTGCAGTAAATAAATATCTGCATACTGTTGCATCTGATGGATTTTTATTCGCATTGAACTACGATGCACGGAACCACGAGCTTAAAATATATTTCTCTCTTTGTCTCTCTTTCTCCCTCTCTCTCTCTCTCACACACACACACACACACACACACACAGCAACACTAACATCATTCGTCATTCAATATACAAATAGCCTCTTATGTGGCACTTTTTGTTTGTTGACATGTGTAATATTGTACCCTTTAATTAATTATGTTATCACATTTCTGTGTTTAGAATTTCTGATTTGCAGAAAAATATAATTTATTCTGTGGTGAATTCAAAATAACTTGTAAAGTGAGAGAATGTACTGATAAACAGGGCTCCAGAATTAATCTTGCGTTGTCACCCTCTTTGTATTTGTGGATATCAGTGGTAGATATGTTATTAAGCTTGGTCCAGCTGCCCAAAACGTTAAATTTGCTGTTGAAATTAAGATCAAGACCATGCTGAAAAAATGGTACAGTTTGTACAACAAGAAAAATATTTTTATGTGGCATGCTTTAAAAGTGTGGACTAACAGAGTTTGGTAATTAGCAACTAGATATAAGCTGTATTTATGGAGCTCTGTTCACGACATTACCAGTATCTATGTATTGGTGGAGCTCTGTTCCCAGTATCTATGTATCGGTGCATAAAACTGTACTCCGAAATTACGTGGAAGTTTGTTACGGTATTGAATATGAAAATGTAGGTAAAAAATAATGTGTGGTGCCAAAGAATATAACTACATTTACTGTTAGAGGTATCGTCAGTATATGTGGAATGCTTGATCTGGAAGTTGCTGTTTAAAGGATAAAGTTTGAGTTTTAGTGGTTCACTGCAAAATTTCAAGTCTCACAAATCTGAATTGCTTAAAATTATTATTCGGAAAAGTTATCTTTAACAGTTTTTTAATATAATAGACACAAAGTACTGGTATATTGACAAATATGTATTTTTGTATGTTTATGGAAGAATAATCACAAAAAATGGAATGTCTAGCATAGTTCATTGTTTTAAATTAAGTATCAGTGTGATTCTACATAGGTAAAGGTAAAGATTTCGCTCTAGAACTGGCCACGAAGGCCGAGAGGAGGATAGAGGTATAGCTCTACTCTTTCTTTAACCTCGGCGCTAGATGGGAGTGGGTGGTCAACGCCACGCCCCAGCCGCTTTACCCCCGGGAAAGAGACCCGGTACCCATTTTATAGGAGGCTGGGTGGTCCCCAGAGCCGGTCTGGACGGGTGCGGAAAATCTCGCCCCCACTGGTATTCGATCCACGGATCGTCCAGCCTGTAGCGAGTCTCTATACCGACTGAGCTATCTCACTGATTCTACATACAGGTATAATGTTAATAACTGTTTTTCATACAAAGTAAACTTCAAAAGTGAGACAAATTATTTTTAACCCTTTTAAGCACGAAGTTAGTTTTATAATATTAATAAAATCAGCTGCCACTGTGCTTTAAAGGGTTAGAATTTGTAAATAAACTTCGTTGTATGGAGTATATAATATATATATATATGAATAAACTATAATAAAAAATATGTCTTTTCTTAATATTTGGTATAGGTGTCATATATTATCAATGGTCATAAAAATGATGACCATTCTATTTGGTCAGTGCAATATTTACAAAGTCTGTTTTATAAAAACAGGCTGTTATGTAACACAGATGTTAACATGATATGTTCTATGTGCTAACAATGGCATTAACTTCAAGTGTCGCTGATCATTGAGTATAATATTAAATATACTTAATGAGTGATTTGGTGGAGATTCTTCTGGGTCTTATCAAAGGTAGAAGGACAGTAAATTTGCCCCTTTTCATCACTGAGGACCATGACATGAAGGCATGCGATGTAGTGGAGATTTTGGTGCACACAGTGTTAAGATCAGCAAAGGATGGGGTTGCATGGTGAGCTTCACTTGTCATTTGCTTTACCCCTGGGGCCAGTGGCCACATTACCTACTAAATTGGAAGCTGGGTCGACCCCAGTGTCGGTCTGCCAACAGTCTTCAGATACAACTCAGAACTGATCGTGTATTCCATCCTGGTGATTGCCATGGTCTAGACATGGGACTCAAGAAACAGAGGCCTTTCTACGACCTTGCTTGATTTGTGTGTGTGTGGCCTTGCACCCGCTGAGAATCAGTACTGTTCAGAGCACGAATTAACATAATCCTTAGACTGCCATGGGCAAAGGTCTGAGATTAGCGATGGAGCTCATTCTTCGAACTTTTCTGGTTAGATTCTTCTCGATGTCCTCAAGACTCTTGCCTTGCGTTTCGGGAACCGAAACAATGACGAAGAACAGGCCAGCCAGGCATATGGCACCAAACATCCAGAATGTGATGGCACTTCCCAGTCCGGTTATGAGGTCTGTGAACGTCTTAGTGACAACAAACGTGCACGTCCAGTTGAATCCGGTAACAATCGAAGCCGCTGAACCACGGATTTTAGCTGTAAAAGACATTTGTTTGATATAACAATGCTGATTACACTAAGAGCAAGGTAGATGAAGCAGTGACACTTCTGAATTGCACTCAGATAGTTCTTGGTTCTACTTTCAGTCAGGGCACTGATTATCCTTACTGGCGGTTTTATAGTTCCAGGCAACTAGCAGCTATTCCCGCCCCCACAATTAGGCCATGACCAGTGAAATGTATTAAGCATCACTCGTACTGCCACTGGAATTACGTAGTCATATAGTTCGGACAGTGTCATGGAACAAACTATAAATTAATACATTTTAAATACGTTATTTTTTATGCTACTGACTGTAATGATCCCGACGCCTGTAGGGGCAACAAGGGCTTAGAAGAAGAAAAAGAAGAATGTACTGCTACACTGCATAGGTTAATGCAATGATCGCGCTAAACCCGTACCCCAGCGGCGTTGGCCAGCCTGCTCCAACTAACTGTATTGACTGAGGTGTTTAATGGTTTCTTCAGTCTTTCCAGACTTTTGTCAGATTAATGCCTTGAAACAAACAATGACATCTGCCGCCCAAGTGGCTAAGAGACTGCTGACCATTCCGTATCGTTGTTCGGTGTATCTTGTGTAGTGGAAAGTGCCTTAGTGTACAGCCTGAGACTCAGTCGAGATAACCTGCATTCTAGAGATACTGGCTAAAGACAGCTGTGAACTGCTTCTGTTTTGTAGCACCATATTTATGTGCATTTAAGGCGAGAATTTCTTCCTAGTTACCGTGTATGTACACTGGTGCACAAAGTTACACGTGTTTGCTATAGGTATTTTCCTGACATTTGAGGTTTTGAAGTTGGGGAGGGGTCGTCTACGCGGGAATTACCAAATATTTATCGTGATTTTTAAGTCTTATTAGTTCTATGTCCATACGAACAATAACAAGATCAATATTCATGCAGATACAATATCCACTAGCCATAGGAAATATACTATTGTTACAAACAACAATAGCATGTCTAACCAGAGGAACTGTATGTAAAAGATTTTGTTTCTCATACGTCCTATTTATGATTATGATTGGGTTTGTGGCCTGGCAGAAGGAAGACGTTACTTTCAGCTTCAGGGTAGAAGAAAAATCAGAAGATGGAGGCAGGAAGTTCCTCCAGAAACTGGTAAGTGTCTGGAAGATTACACTTTATCACGTTTGCTCTGGAAGTGTCTGACCGTGGATCTAAATACGTTCTTATTGGGTTTAAAATAAAGCCTGCCTGATGCTCTACAGTGTATAAGGCGACTTACCGGGTAAGATCTCTCCCATCATGAGCCACGGGATTGGACCAAATCCAAATGAAAAGCCGATGACATAAACGACAAAGCTGACAAGAGGTAGCCAACCAAATGGAACAACGTCGGTGTCGGTGTGCTCCTTCAGGTAGAAGAATGTTCCCAGCACCATCAGCGAGAGTATCATGGCCACGGAGGAGACGTACAGCAGCACTTTGCGTCCGAAGCGATCGATCATAATAGTGGCCAGGAACGTGGAGCCGAAGTTGACAACACCAATGATAATTGTGCTCGTGTTGCCATCGAGGGTGCTGCCAGCAGCCTGTGAACAGAGTGGAGATTTGATTGAACTGAGGTCTGGTAGTAAAGTAACTGTGAAATGGACGTCAGGTGACGTCACAGTAAAACATGCTCGCAGGTGTGTGGGGGAACTAAATGTTGACGCGCTGTAATGTAAGTCGACGCCCTTACAGTTTGTCATAAATGTTATTTGGTTGTACTTTTTTATATTCTCAATGTGTATTTTTTGGTACGTTATGTAGTAATGGTCAAGACAATATTTTTTGGTACATTGTGTAGTAATGGTCAAGACAATATTTTTTGGTACGTTATGTAGTAATGGTCAAGACAATATTTTTTGGTACGTTATGTAGTAATGGTCAAGACAAGATCTTTTGGTACGTTATGT
>Ga0123357_10007259_pt1 | contig 13672 bp, 5 predicted proteins | sample TergutEmb28metaG_FD_89873 | JGI IMG/M metagenome (GOLD analysis project Ga0123357, IMG submission 89873) | Embiratermes neotenicus P4 segment gut microbial communities from Petit-Saut dam, French Guiana - Emb289 P4 | ecosystem: Host-associated > Arthropoda: Insects > Digestive system > Gut ... | reverse complement strand
GGATCGGGTTCGTTGTCGTAGAATTTCATTTCGTTATTGACTGTCCAAAACAAAACGGATGGATGATTCCTGTTTTTTTTCAATAAACTCAGGTATTCATCCGCCCACATTTTTATCAACGACGTATCGGGCATGGAAGTATTGATCATCAACCACGGCCATGTGCCTTCGTAACTGATTCCTATTCCGTTTTTATCGGCGGCATCAATCCATAATTCATTGAATGGGCTGGTATGCGTGCGGGTTACTTCTATATTTCCCGCTTTCATAATCTGATAGAAACTGTTGGCTAATACCGAATCGTTGGGTGCAAGGGGAAATGGCGTTTGGTTGCCTCCACGCAGCCAATAGGGAGAGCCGTTCAGATAAAACAATCCGTTTTTGGATTCAAATGTTCTGAAACCCGAACGTACCGCAAAATCATCTTCACTTTTCTTATTTCCTGATGAGATATTAAATCTGAAATCATATAAATTGGGATGCTGGGGAGACCACAGGCGTGGATTCAGATGATCGACCGTGTAAGTTACCGTTTTTTCTTCTCCCCGTTGCAATTCAATTTTAGAAACCGATTCTTCTTTATAAAAAAGGTCTTTTGTTTCATCATCAACAATTTCGGTGGATAGATTGATATTTGCCTTTTTGTCGGATCCATTTTTGATTGTAACATCAATTGCAGCTCCCGTCAAAGAGGGACGAATGAACACGTCTTCAATCTTTATCCGGTTTGTTATTACCAATTTCACCGGTTGCCAGATTCCGGCAGGATTACCTCCATAAAATCCGTGAGCAATATCTTTCAACATTTCATTTGTTACGGGCACTGTTACAGCCACATCAACAACTTTATCGGCATCTTTGATGTCTTTGACATAATCGCGGGTAACCAATACGGCAATCAGATTTTTTCCGGGTTTTAACAATCCCGACGCATTGACTTTTATTTCGCCGAACATGCCGACATGAGTAGCAACCAGCGTTCCGTTCACGTATATGCTTGCCATTTTGGAAATAGCATCAAAAACAAGCTCTGCATTTTTGTTTTCAATGCCGGAAGGCAGTTCCAGCCATTGGCGATACCATGCCGCGCCGGTTTTTTTGTAATCGAAAGTATATGCTTCGCAGCGCGCTGTTTCTTTTCGATAATAAGCATCCGATACGCCTTTGGAAAATTTGCCCTGATTCATGGTTTCTCCGTACAACCAAATCCTGATGGGATTCCAGAAGCTCGGAACAGTCATCGTGTGCCAATTTTGATCATTTTCTTCTGGCTTATTCCATGAAATGTCTTTTGTTTCGTAATCGGGAAGAAACAACCAGTTGCCATCCAATGAGATTTCTGTTCGCTCTGCATTCAGTTTATCTACAATGACGGGTTTATACAAACTTCTTTCCGAAATTCTTTTATTTTCTTTTTCCTCTTTTGATACTGTTGCTTCATATTTTTTGACCGGAACATTTTTCAAAGCGTCTTTTTCGAGCGTTTCTATTGTCAAGTCGTCAAATTCCGTATCAATCCATCCACCACCTAAAGTAACATAACCCGAAGGAGCTAAGTTTCCATTTTCATCTTCCGTGTCAATTCTCGGCAGAGATTCATTGTTCAGAAATATGCGAATACGTTTTCCGCAGACTTCAATTTTGAAATTATACCATTCTCCGGGTACGGGATGAAAATCCAATGAACACAAATCCAATAATTCATCCGTTCCCATATATCCCATGCGACTGAGGTATAAATCGTTTTGCAATCCGCCTCTTAGTCCGATAACATATCTGTCGAAGCGATTATATGCTCTGAATCCCGCCCATATCTGAACCTGCTCCGCGTCGTGCGGCGCTCTCGCCTTGAATGAAATTTTATAATCGCTCCATTCTTTATTGCCGAAGCAAGCATACGAATCTTTCGATTTGAATACTCCGTTTTCTATACGGCAATTTCCACGCCCCAGTATGTTAAGCGAAGCGGAAGAATTTTCAAAAGTTTCATTGTATAACGAACCGGCCAATAGACCGGAACTCATTATAAGCCAAATGCACGGCGTAATAAATAATCGCTTCAGTATCAACTGTTTCATCTATATTTAAACTTATTTAGATTTTTATTACTTTCGTTTTCGCATTTTGTATTTTGCCGGTAACCGACAGTATGTATATTCCCGGAGACAGATTATTCAGACCGTCTATACGGATTTCGTTTATCCCTGTTTGTATTTTGGCATTCCGGCTTGTATAGCATTTCCCATCTATTCCGAAAATCATAACAGATGCGTTATCCGGATTATCCGAGCTTATTTCTACGTCCAAGTGGTCGTGAAAAGGGTTTTGCTTTACTATCACCGAGTTTCCATATAATTTGGTATCGGTAATTCCCGTTGAATTATCGTTGTTGAATACGGTTATATTTTGAAATCCGCCCAAATCGTATTTGTAGGGGATGCCTTTGGTGTCGAGCAGCCAAACATAGTCGATGCCTACGCTCACATCGGAATATCCTTCGGTCACGTATTGCCACTCGCCATAACCCGACGAACTGATGCGATAGACTTGATTTGCGGCGTTGATACCCCAAACTTCGTAGTTGCCTGCGCTCAGTTTTATCAGGTTATACGGATTTTCCACTTTTTTCCATTCCAGGCGGTTTTGCGCCGACATTCGCACAATATCGCCCTGGGGCGTAAATCCCCATACAAATGATTCGTCGGCAGTTATTGAGGTAAGCGCTCCATGTACCTGAGTCCAATCTCTAACTCCACCATAATCACGATAATAAACGTTATTGTTGTTGTCAATTCCCCACAACATGGATTGCGAACCGTCGATATCTACAATTTTGATGGTGGAATTTTTAACTTCCCAAGCGGACGTAATATTACAATTTTGATTGTTGGGCAAATTAGCTTTTAACACAGAGCCTACGGTGTTGATAATCCATGCGCAATCGCCGCCCATTGCAATATCGGTGGCGACTTGCACTTTATCAAGTCTTGACCAGGGCGCAACGGGGTATCCGTCTATCTCGTTGCACCAGACAGTATTACCGGCATCAATCGCCCACACGTCGCGTAATCCGGCAAAGATTTTTTTCATTGCCTTGTCGGCTGCCGTATATTGTTTTACCGGTTGGTCGGAAAGATTATGCAAAGGCCTGAAAATGCTCAAATTGGTTTCGAGATTGGCGTCCCATATATTTTTATCCAGATTGTTATACCAATTCAAACGATAAGCGCCGCCCAGATTGCCGGGTTTCACCGTATAGTATTCGTCGCATCCCTCTGCTTCCAGAAGAATAGAACCCGAATTGCGGTCGGCAAATTCACGAACCAGCGATATGTATTGATTCGGGAAAGCATATTCGGGGTGGTCGCTGCGATAAAACGTCGAACCTTCGCGCCAATCCCCCCAAGCCTCCAAGACAATCCATTGGGCATTCTGATTGTGACCATCGATAAAGACCTGTCGTATTTTGGGAGTGCCGTCGGCATAATTAGCTACTACGTGTGCGTCATCGCCTTTGAAAGTGCCGTAATCCGTTCCGGGAACCCAATCATTCAACACATTATCTTTCATTGGTTTGCGTCCTCCATTAAAAGCGAAAGCAAATTTTTTGTCGCCAAGCGTTTGTATTTCGGTACGCACGCCCATATTGCTCCAACTGTACCATGCTTGTGTGCCCCACGCAATGTCAAGAGTGCGAGGATCCCTGTCGTAAAAAGTAGTTGACAAAATAAGCGCCAAGTCTAAATTGAAATCTTCTTTTACTCTCTGTACCATATATTCCAAAAATTCTTTTAATTCGTAACTGCAAGAAGGATAGCTGACGTGTGAATTGGCAGTCCACCATTGCATTGGCACTTTACCGTCGGGCGTGAAGAACAGCATATCGCGCGGAACGGTTTGATAGAATTTTTTCACGGCGTAGTTGTAGATAAATTCCTGATGTTGAGGATTTCCCCAATTCAATTGATCTACTCCAAGATATTTTTGAATAGCCAGATTGAAAGCGGCGTTATCTGCAAAATAAGCGATTTTCATCTTGTCGCGCGTGTAGGGATTGCGTTGAATGGCGTCAACTAAATATTTCAGTCCGCCACAAGGCGCGCCGCCCGGCCCTGTTTGGTATGCCCGATCGGTAATTTGCTTCGTATTATCGGGTTCGCCTCGACCATGACAGAAAATCACTTCCACTTTTGCTTCCGCCTGTTCCGAAACGTAAATATCGGTCGTTTCCTGAGTATAAGGGAAATTATAATTATAGATGGATTGTTTGTTCCAACCCAATACCTGTGCGCGGGAAAACATATTACCATTAGGGTCTAACCAGGTCGCATCGGCTCCGGGATCGGTTCCGTTCAGCAGTTCGCGGGTACTGTTGGCATGTCCGCCGATAGCAAAAGTGTGCATTCCGTCGTCGAAATTAATTTCGTATTTTGTATCGTCGTCTAAAACCGAATCACTTGTACTGCTGCTTTTGCGAATGAAAATCATATCGCAATTCACGTTTCCCGTTTCAAAAACCAATTTCACATCATAATAACCTTCTTCCAAGGTTTTTTGTCCTAAATGCACTTTGGTAAACGCATTGTCAGCGGTGGTCGGCACCGGCACGCCACTTTGCAGGGTTACGCCATTAAGTTCGAGATGCACCGTTTGACCTTCACTTCCGGCCACAGCCTGCGTAGTAAAACGATAATCTCCGGCGGAAAGCCATACTTTTTTGAACAGAATCCATTCTCCTGCGGAAGTATTTCCGACATACCAATTGTTGACGCAGGTTTGGGTTGCTACTTGCCCGAATATTGTTAAATTAAAAAATAACAGCCCGATTAAAGCCCAATATTTTTGTACTTTCATGTTTTTTGTTTTATGTTAGTTGCGTTTAAATTCTTTTTTGATAATATCAAGATAGGTTGTTCCATATCCATTCGTTCCTTCCTGTACGACAGTCGGTTCGACTTGTGAGTCGTATTGCCAGTTGTTCAACGATTCGACAAACACGAGCGGTATTTTGCCTAAATTCATTTTTGCCACATTGCAGCGTTTGGTAAAGTCGTCGGGATCTTTAGGCACAATCGGAGAATTGTAACTGCCATTGTTCACATACATATTGAAAGACGGTGAAACAGACGGCATAAAATCTATTCCGTAGTTGGATGCAATGTATTCGCGGTTGTATTTGAAATTCTCATTGATAAACTGGTTTAACCAATACAGTCGTTCGTAGTATCCTGCGCCTATGTTGCACATGTTATCCATCGTTACGGCATCTACTCCTCCGGTAAGGTAGAAATAATGAAAGCGTGCAGGAGGCGTCCATTGCGTTTGCCGCGCAATCAGGTAAACGTCTTTTCCGGTGTGTTCCTTTATTACGGCGCGAATATTATCATATACCCGTTTGGAATCAGACGTGTACAACATGTTGGGAGCGCTCAGAACCAATACCGGACGATCGTTGAGTTGCATATAAGTTGGATCGCTGAAATAATCCGACGCCCGTTTGAAAAACTCATACAGGCGTTCTTCGCGCGTTAAAGTCGTATCACGCGCTTCGCCATTGACAGTATAATGATAATTCTGTACGGGTGCATTTTCGAGTAAAGCATTGTTATTCAGTCCGGAACAGAAATTATTCAAATCCATCAGAATCGCGTATTTCATGTTGCCCAAATCAATGGGATAGCTGGGATGTTGCCCCGACATCATACGGATAAGAGATGAATCGCCGGAATTTAAATTATTGGGATAGAGTGCATTCGCATTCTCTCTCAAAGCAGGAGTAACAAGGAAATCAATTTTTGCGTCTTTGCACCAATCGACCAGCGTTTGGAGATTTTGCATACCTGTTTCGTTTATGCTCAGCGCATAGCGTCCTAAAACCGGCTCGACATTCGGGCCGACTTTTCCAGCCGCTTCATCATGAGGGGCAGTCAAACGATCCCAAATGGCATCGTTAGTTGATATGTTGGGGCTGTAAAGATAAATGCCAACCGGAATATCCGATGTTACAGGTATTTCTTCAATTTGATAGTTCAGCGGATAATCGTTGATGCTGGGGCCGCTATCTTTGGTGCAGGCGGCAAATAATCCACTGAATAACAGTACGATAATAATATATTTACTTTTCATATATTTATTCTTGATTCAATTTGTATTCATCATTTAAAATCTTCTCAGGGCCAGGGTTCTTATGGAGTGGGAGGTTCTTCCCAGAAATAAGTGCTGAGCCGTCCAACATATTTGTAGTTGAAAGCTTTTGTAAGCGCGCGCGTAGCGTTGGTTTCGCCAGTCATTACCATCGCTGTATCTACTAATTCCTCGTAGGTTTTTCCCCAGTAATTGCAGAAATACTGTGCGTTATAAACAATTTGCCTGTATCCGCCATATTTGCCGGCTGCCGTAGCGACTTCAGGGTCAATTTTTGTGAAAGCCAGGGCAGTCACCGTATTATCGCCCCAACGAGCCGACGAATTTCCGTTCGGACTTGCATTTTGCAACAACTGAATAGCCTTGTAATATTCGTTGGTGTTGCGAATCATTTCCGACAGCGGATAATCCAATCGTTCGCGACCAAAAGAATAAACAGGACTGGTCATTCCTTCGATGCTCATATCGGAACTGAAAACCGGCGGCCAGCGGAAAGCCCGTGCGCGACGTTCCACATTCCAGGCTTCCAGGCCGTTGAAGAAGCAACCAAACGAGCGCTGCTTGTAGATTTGTTCCAAATGATTTTCATCGCCGCCCGCACCGTGAATATCGGCGCAGTAAAAGCCCATTTTGTCGTAAAAACCATGTCCGTCCGTATTCCACGCAATTCCATTCTGGGCAAGATAATTGCCGGCTACGCTACTCATTCCGTATTGCGTAAACGATGCGCGGATGCCTTCTTCGTAATAATCCTGCGCCGTTTTTTGTCCAAGTCCGAATTTGATTTTTGCTTCGGCTTTCAGGAAACAGGCGTCGGCATAATTGAGCAGAATAACCGATGCGTTGGTTTTCATGAAATCAAGTTTCACGCGCGAAGGTTGAAAACGGGTGTTTGCGTACAGCGGATCAGTATAGCGCGTATTTGCCGTTCCGGGAATAATCGCCACTTCCCAGTCGTCCGGTAAACGTTGACTTTCGGTTGTTGGCAGATACTGAACGCTGTAACTGACCAAAACAGAATCGCGGCGATACGGATTCAGCCCGTCCGCCTGGTGTTCCGCGTAATCCGGACATTTGTCCGTTCCCGTATTGGTACAAACATGTACGCGGGTAATCGTATCGGTAAACAGGTAAGGCACATCCGAAACGCTTGCGCCATCGTTCGACTTGGTAAAAAACGCATCAATGCGCGGGTCTTTGTAACTGAACAGGTACAGCGCAAAATATTCGCTCAACGAGGGGTAAATGTAAGCCTGCCAGGTTCCGTTTTTATCAATATCGCTCAGAAAACGCGTGTAATAATACGACACATCGTAGGTTATGTCGGTACCGAAATGCGGCGCGACATTCTCTTCATTGGCGGAAATCAACAAGCTTTCGTTCTGCATCACATCGGCAGCGTTTTGCTGCGCAAGTTCGGGCAAAATGTTCTGAACGTTCATGGCGATATCCAAACGAAGCGTGTTGGTAAATTTCTGCCATAAGGTAATATTGCTTTGCGTCAAATTGAAAACATAATCGGGCGACAAACGGTCGGTAGAAATATACAAAGAGGACGGTTGATACAATTCTCCCGCTTCTTTCAGCAGTTCAAGAATTTGTGTATAAACTTGCGCTTCGCTGTCGTAACTAAAACTTGAACGGCTTTCTTCCGCGCCGAGCAAAGCGTCGCTCATCGGAATGGGGCCGTAAATAGAAACCATGATGTAGTAAACGTATGCCTCCCACGTCTTAACCATTGCCAAACGATTTTGATAACCGTCTTTTCCCGTGTATTCCTTTTCAACCGATTGCAAATCGCGTAAAATATTGACGTATGCCTGGCTATAATAAGTATCGCCGGTATCTTCTCCCGGCCCCGTCTTATATTGTATCGTTACCAAGCGGGAATAATTCAGAAAATAATTGTAATTCAAATCGCCGAACATAGTAAGCGTTTTATACACCGTTCCGGGGAAAACATATTTGAAGTCGGTACTGTAAAGCTTATTCGGATTGGTATTAATTTTCTCAAAATTATCCGTACATCCGTCCAAAATGGTTACTATTATCAGTAAAAGCAATACCGTTATTTTATATATTTGCTTTTTCATATTCTTATATTGAATTAAAATGAAATTTTTAAATCGCATCCCCAATAAGCCTGAGGCAAAGCAAAACCCATTTCAAAACCTTGAGCGTTGCCAGTAGTGCGCGTTGCCTGAGGATCAACGCCTTTGGGTGTATTTTGATAAATTATGGCAATGTTTCTGCCTACAAGCGAGAGTTTTGCATCAGTAAGCAGTATTTTTTGCATCCATTTTCGAGGCAAATTATAGCCTACGCTTATTTCGCGCAATTTAATGTACGATGCATCAAAAATATAACGCGCTGCGCTGCTTTGCTTATCGTGTGTCCAGTAGTTGGTTGGAGGACACCATGCTATACTTGGCAATCCGCTCCAGTAATCATAGCCTGGCGCGTACACGGCATTCGGAATATACACGCCTTTTTTTCGTGTGTCGGGGTAAAGAACATTATTGGCGTAAAGATCGGCTCCGGGCAGAACAGTATTTGCAGGATTCATCAGACCCTGTCGTTCTTGATCGCTTTCGCCCATAATCACTTCCGAAAAGAAATCTTCGTAACGTCCTTCAAGGGACTGCACCGTAGTTCCGTTCACTCCGCCCTGATAGGCCGTATTCGACCAGATTAAACCGCCTTTCTGGAAATCGAACATCGCATTAACGTCAAACCCGAAAATTTTGAAAGAGTTTTGCCATCCGCCTATCCAGTCGGGTTGAGTTGCTCCCAGATACTGGTCGGTATTTGCCATCGGTATTCCGCTCAAGTCAACCAGAATATGTCCTGCGTCATCACGGAGGTAATCATTGCCGTAGAATACGCCATAAGATTTTCCTACCTGCGCGTACAATTTAATGTATGTTCCGCTTCCAAGCTCGAAACGATCCATTCCGTTGGCAAGCGATACTACTTTTGAATTGTTTTTCGCCCAGTTTATAGTGGAAGTCCATGCAAAATGTTTCAGTTTCAATGGCGTGATGCTGAACTGGACTTCTGTTCCCCAGTTGTGCATTTCGCCGGCGTTCATCCATTGCGTGGCATATCCGCTGACAAGAGAAACATCGGCGCGAATAATCTGGTCTTTGGTGATTTTATCATACTGGGTAAAATCAATCGAAATACGGTTGTCCCAAAAATGCAATTCGGCTCCCATTTCGGTAGAACGAGTGGTTTCGGGTTTCAGATTCGGATTGCGCCTGTCATTTTCGCCGTAAAACATCGAATTGCCGAGATATTGCCCTGCGAAATTAAATCCATTGTACAGATTATCGAATTGAGTATCATTTCCAACCTGGGCATACGAAGCGCGTAATTTGGCGAACGGAAGAATTTTTTTGTTGATTTTCAACAGGTCGGATACGATAATTCCTGTTCCTGCCGAATAATAAAAGTAAGAGTTGTTATTCATCGGTAAAGTACTTGACCACTCATTGCGAGCAGTTGCATCAATATACAACCAGTCCTTGTAACCAAAACTTGCCATTCCGAAAATCGCCTGCTTGTCTTTTCCGTTGTAACTTTCCGAAGCAGCCATTGTTCCGGCATTGTTTGACAGGGATTTTTTGTCCGGTTCGGCAAGAACGTTTACTGTTGAGACTTGTCCGTAATTGCGTACCTGTTGCATCCATGCGCCTGCATTTCCGCTTAGCGTGATATTGTTACTTAACCGTTGATTGTAAGAAAACAGCGCATCGTAGTTATAATTTCTATTTGAGCCGCTGCCGCGCTGATAGTAACCGTCAATATCGAAAGACGAATAATAATTGTTGAAATTCCAGTTTTTTGTAGCTTGCACATCAGTTGCGCCTCTCACACGAAACGAGAACAGTTTGCTCAGCTTAAAGTTTAAAGTTGCATTTGCCGTAATCCATTGGGTTTCGTCGGCATTCGACGTTTCATTGAGCAGCCAGTAGGGATTGATTGCCTGCGAGGATCGGGTATAAGGCGTTCCATCGGGCTTTTTCCATGGAACGAGTTCATCTTTTGTCGCATCGCGCGGCAAACCGTTTATTATGTTTACGGGATTGCGGTTTGAATTGTTTTTAAATGCTCGGTTATCAACATTTTCATTCGTATAACGGACGCTCACGTCCAAATCAAGAAAATTTGTCAATTTGGCCGTTGAACGCAAGTTGAATATGTTACGATTGATTTTATTATAATTTTCCAAAATATCATCGGAATGAATATTCGTATAAGAGAATCGTACTGTCATATCAGTCAATACTTTATCTAACGAAACCGAGTTGGTGGTCATCAGGCTCGTTTTGTACATATCCTGAATGGTGTTTGGGGAAGGCGAATAAGGACGCACTACGTCGTTGCGGCCGACTACGTCAAAACCCAACATTGGCATACCCCACGAAGGATCTTTCGGAAACATATTGAAATCGTGGATGCCATAAGGTAGATCAGGATTATAATTAATGCCGTTGCCTGTTGCGCCGTAATAGTTGTAACCACCCTGAAAACGGTTATTCTGTCCTGATCCGTATATGTTTTGATAAGTCGGGAAATTGTAAAGATAGCTGAACATTGTGTTTAATCCGTAGGATACTCCGATTCCCTTTCTCTGAACGGCTTTTTTAGTCGTAATTAAAATTACTCCATTGGCTGCATCAGAACCGTAAAGAGCGGAAGCATTCGCACCTTTAAGCACTTCTATGTTTTCAATTTCATCGGGATTAATTCTATTGGCAATATTTCCATAGTCCAAGTCGCCCGATTCGCCCGAAGTATTGACCAAAGGCACGCCGTCGATTACAAACAGTGGTTGGTTGTTGCCCGTTACCGAATTATTCCCTCGAATGATGATACGGGTAGAGGATAAGGGGCCGCCGCCGGGCGTTACTTGCATCCCGGCGACTTTTCCCGATAACATATCCGTGAGATTGGAGGCGCGACTTTCCGTCATTGACTTCGTATCGACAGCTTCCCGTGCATACGATAATGATTTGGCTTCGCGTGTGATACCCATTGCGGTAACAACAACTTCATCCAATTCTTTGACATCTTCTTTCAGAACTATCTTTATGTCGGATGACGCGCCAAGTTTTATGTTTTGAGTTTCGAAACCTAAAAAACTCACTTTCAAAGTGGCGTTTTTCTCGGCGTCGATCACAAAATTTCCATTAACATCGCTTATTGCTCCCGTCTTGGAGCCAACAGCCGTGATTGATGCGCCCGCTACACTTTCTCCTTTTTCATCTACAACCAGACCGGAAATCTTCCCTGTCTGATTTTGAGCGAATAGCATTTGTGTACCGATTAACAGTAAAAAAATCGCATTTCTTATTGTAAAGAAGAAAGACTTGTTACTTTGTGTTTTCAGTATCATAGAATTTTAACTACTTGATAATTTTTTGAACCGTATTCTTTCCGTTAACTCTTGCATTTACGATATAAGCGCCTTTAGGCAAATCGCTGATGAAAAGTTGGTTTTTCCCTGTTTTTACAATACTTCCCGTAAGATTATACAGAACCAGCGTCGCTCCTTGTATTTCTTTATTATTCAACGAAATAACATTGTCAATTACAGAAAAGGCATTTTTGTTTTCATTGTAGTAAACATTTTTAATTGCATCCGGTTCGTCAGGAATAGTGATAGTCGGATAGTCGGAAAAAACTACATTGTCGATTTCATCCTGAGTCGCTTCCGTAGCTCCCGCAACACAAGATGTTCCGGAAATAACGCGTTCTTTGCCTAACTGATCGGTAGCTTCAATTCCGAATTGGGTTAAATAACCTGCATTACCGAAAGTGCGGGCAGGAGCGTTGTCTTTCAGAGGAACGGCATAAACGGGGAAATCGCTTTGCTGCAAGTAAAATTCGGGATCGTCATCAATGCCGGAAGCATTCACATAGCTGCTGACCAAGTCTGTGCCTACTGTAGTCATACCGGAATAATTGATGTTGTTGCCGGGGTAATTTTCGTTGGTAAACCATGAAGCGGTTACGCCGTTACCAGACAAAGTTGTGCTTATATAAGTATTTTTTATGACAAATTCCTGTTCGCTATTGCTGTTTGTGCCGGGCATAGTCACATCAGCAGGCAAACGATATTGGAAATCGGAATAAATATTCTGAGAAACCGAAGAGTTCTTGTCAAAAATACAATTGTAAATCCGTTTCAACATATTCGTATCGTTGTCGTAAACCGTCATTCCGGCGCCATAACCTCCGTTTCCTCTCGTATAGTTAGCTATAACGCTGCAATTTACCATTGTGAAGATAGAATTTGGCTGCGCTTGTCCCAGATAAATCGCCCCGCCGAATTTGTCGGCGATATTTCCAAAGAAAGTAGTATTGGCAATCAGGATTGAGTCGGTAGTTATCGCTCGCGTATTGTTGAGGTGAAAAGCGCCGCCGTTGTTAAATGACTCATTTTTAATAAAAGCGCTGTTTGTCATTGTAAATACAGTACTGAGGTTAGGGCGATTGTCGCTAAGGTTATTCAGCGTAATTGCGCCTCCATCGCTTGAAGTACTATTGTTTTGAAACACGCATCGGTCGATAGTTATCACGGGAAACTGGTTCTGTTCCGCCCACGAATAAATAGCTCCGCCTTTTGAATTGGCAATAGCGGAAAGGTCGTGGTTTTCAAATATGCAACCAGAGATATTAACTGTTCCTCCGTGCAGAAAAATAGCTCCGCCCAATGTGTTGGCGTTATCGCCGAAATAGCAATTTACGAAAGTTGTAGTGTCGTTCATAATGTGAATCGCTCCTCCACGTCCGTTGGTTCCGGCAAACTTAGTCGGATCTACATCATCCAGATGCGCTTTGTTTTCCACGAAATGGCAATTAATAAACGTATTGACCGAGCCTCTTAACCAAAGGCCGCAACCTCCATCGTTGCCCATGTCAGCTCCTTTTGTGAAAAGCAAATTTTTAAAAGTATGCGTTCCACCGTCGATTCTGAATAAACGTCCGTTGCCATTACTGGTAAATCCGTCTTTTTCAGGATCTTTTCCAATCATTGTCGATTTATGCCAAGCGGCGGCTTTAAAGTAAAATCCGCCATTGACGCTCCCGCTTGTACCTGTTTGCTGAAAGTTAGTTCCTTCGACGGATCCCGCAGTTTCAAGAGATACGTCAATTATCCCGCTGACATGAATAACGTCTCCTACTCCAATTAAATAATGAACTCTTCCTAAAGTTTTTACCGGGGTTGCTTCTGTCAAACCATCGTTTGAATCATCACCTGTTGCCGAAATGTATATGTCTTTAGCTGCATTCATTGTAGAAACAAAACAACAAAGACAAACAACAACCATCAATTTATGTATAAATGTTTTCATAAAAATATAATAAATAAAAATTGAAAATAAATATCTTAAAAAAATATGCTACAAAGATATTCCATGAATATTAATTTTCATAGAATTAATTTATTACATTTTTATTAAAATTCTATTATTTTTTGATTTTAATATGTTTTACAACATATTTTCAACGAAGTGAG